>Ga0164243_10000286_pt1 | contig 104594 bp, 99 predicted proteins | sample OricompcompostOP_FD_108781 | JGI IMG/M metagenome (GOLD analysis project Ga0164243, IMG submission 108781) | Organic Plus compost microbial communities from Emeryville, California, USA - Original compost - Organic plus compost (OP) | ecosystem: Engineered > Solid waste > Mixed feedstock >... | reverse complement strand
GCACCACGGCCACCGGTTGTCCGTTCCAGTGGATGGCCGGATCCTGCATCACCGGCAGATCGTCACCGGACGCGGCTTTTTCCGCTTCCATCATTGCGGGTACCGCCTTCAGGCGCGGTGCATTGCGATAGGTCATCACCAGCACGACGCCGGGCGCGCTTTCTGCAGCTTCAGTGTCGATGCTGGCGATGCGGCCTTTGGCGATGGTGCTGTAAAGCAGCGCACCATAGGTGATGTTTTCAAGCTGCACTTCGGCCGCGAATTGCGCCGCGCCCTGAACCTTGAGCGGGCCATCGATGCGCGACACCTGCGTGCCGATCAGTCCATGCTTGCGCTCAGCCAGCGGATCGGGATGCGTGCTCGGCACGAAGCTTTCCGGCGCAAGGCCGACGACCGGCTGATCGATTTTCGGAACGACGTTCATGCGCTTGCTCCTGACAGCTGCGCCAACACGGCGACCATGGTGCGGGTGGCCAATTCGATCTTGAAGCCGTTTTCTGATAGCGGCACGGCGTCATCGAGCTCTGCCGCGGCGGCAGCGCGGAAAGCGTCTTCGGTCGCGGCTCGTCCGCGCAAGGCCTGTTCGGCCTTGAACGCGCGCCATGGCTTGGTGCCGACGCCGCCCAGAGCGAGCCGCACGTCTTTCACCTTGCCATTGTCGATGTCGATTGCAGCCGCCACCGACACCAGAGCAAAGGCGTAGCTGGCGCGGTCGCGCACCTTGCGATAGGTCGAGCGTGCGGCGATCGGCTGCGCCGGCACTTCGATGGCGGTAATCAACTCGCCCTTCGACAGCACCGTTTCGATGTCAGGCCTGTCGCCCGGCTCGCGATGAAAGTCGGTGAAGGCAATCTGCCGATCGCCGCCGGTGCCGCGCACATGCACGACGGCGTCGAGCGCCGCCAGCGCCACCGCCATGTCGGACGGATGGGTGGCGACGCAGGCATCCGAGCCGCCGAGAATGGCATGCATCCGGTTGAAGCCGCCGATGGCGTCACAGCCTTCGCCGGGATGGCGCTTGTTACACAGCGAGCCTTCATTGTCGTAGAAATAGGCGCAGCGTGTCCGCTGAAGAATGTTGCCGCCGACAGTCGCCATGTTGCGGATCTGCGCGGAGGCGCCGGAAAGGATTGCGCGCGACAGCATAGGATAGCGCGTGCGCACCGCTTTATGCTCGGCCAGCGCCGTGTTGCGAACGGCCGCGCCGATCAGCAGACTGCCGTCGCTGCGCTCCTCGATCTGCGATGACAGGCCGGTTACATCGACCAGTTGCTGCGGCTTTTCCACCGTCTCCCGCATAAGATCGACGAGATTGGTGCCGCCGCCGAGAAATTTCGCACTCGGCTCTTTGCCGATCCGGATCGCTTCGCCGATATCGGCGGCACGGCCGTAAGCAAATGGTGTCATCTGCGCACCTCCGCGAAGGTCTGCGAGATCGCATCGACAATGCCGTTATGCGCGCCGCAGCGGCACAGATTGCCGCTCATGCGTTCGCGCACTTCTTCCAGCGTTGCTTCGACAGGGGCTGCAAGATCCTGTGTCACATGGCTCGGCACGCCACGGCGGACCTCTTCGATCATGCCGACCGCAGAACAGATCTGGCCCGGCGTGCAATAGCCGCATTGAAAACCGTCATGTTCGATGAAGGCTTCCTGCAGCGGATGCAGACTGCCATTGCTCAGGCCCTCGATGGTGGTGATGGACTGCCCGTCATATTGAACCGCCAGCGCCAGGCAGGAAATGATGCGCTCGCCGTTGACCAGCACCGTGCAAGCGCCGCAGGCACCCTGATTGCAGCCTTTTTTCGTGCCGGTGAGATGCAGGCCCTCGCGAAGGTGATCGAGGAGGGAAACGCGAGGATCGTTCGGTAATGGCACCTCGGTGCCGTTGACGGTCAAGGACATGGCGAGCTCCGGGCTAGTCCTGGCTTTGAAAAAAAATGACATCGTCCGCGCATGGGCGAACGGGGATCGGCCAATGCGCTAACAACGCAAATGCAGATTTGTGCCGGGCAGAAAAAAATATGGAGGCGATCGCGTCGGCAGCGACACGAAAGGCATCAAACAACACCGCAGGAGACGGAAAATTCCGCGCTTTCCGTTGTCACCATTCCGTGAGGGAATGACAGAAGGCGATGCCTAGAAATGTTGCAGCGATCGGTTTGCGGAGCTGCGCCGCTTTCTATCGCTACGCGGCGCGCATCGATGCCGCATTATTTTATCAATTGGTAGATGTGAAATATGGCGCTTGCGACGACAACGCCATTAAGACAGCCGTCACATTATTCCGGCTTGTGGCACACCGCTTCGACATTGACGCCGTCTGGGTCGAGCACGAAGGCGGCATAATAAGCCGGATGATAATGCGGCCGAATGCCAGGGGCGCCGTTGTCGCGGCCGCCTTGCGCCATCGCCGCCGCATAAAAAGCGTCGACTGCCGCACGGCTATCCGCCGCCAACGCGATATGTGTGCCCTTGCCATTTTGTTCAGGGGGAGTTGCCTCGCGGCTGTCGGCGGTCAGCCAGAGAAACGGCTTGCGGCCTTGGCCGTAGCCGATGCCGTGATAGCCGCCGGTTTGATCGGCGGTCACTTCCATGACTGTGGTGATGCCAAGCGGGCGCAGAGCGGCGTCGTAAAACCGTCGCGCCACTTCGATATTGCGTGGCCGGATGCCCAGGTGATCGATCATCTCGCCGTCCGTCGATCAGCGTCTAGCGGGCAGCGGCCGTCGCGCGCGTAAAGATCGCTGTGGCGATAAATTCGATCGCCCGGCCTTCGAAACGTCCATGCGACAGCTGGCTATGCGGCTCCGGCGCAAAAGTCATCACGACCATTTCCGTCGGCTTCTGGAACATTGGCTGCAGCTTGCGGAAATCCTGGCTGCCATAGAGCGTCGTATTCATGAACCGCTCGACGCTCGGCGTCATGATCAGCGCCCGCATCCAGGGGCCGTTCCAGCGGCGTTCCTCGATGTCATGCGCGTGCGCATCCGTCATCATGGCGGGGGCGGATTGCACTTCGGTCGGGGCATTCGGACGCGCCTTGGAAGCGATGGTGGTGTTGGCGGCGACGGCGGCCTGGCGGGGAATGGCGGGTGACTTGGCGCGCTGCGGGGCGGATTCGGTTTCCGGTTCGGTCGGGCCGGCATAGGAAAGGGATGAGGAGCGGAAGTTGTCGCCATAGCCAGGCGGCGCCGCGAAGGGGCCGATGCTGCCGGTCGAAGTATCGGCCGAGACCAGCTTCGGGCCGCGACGACGGGCCGCGCCATCGGCGGGTCCGTCCGGCAGGCCCTGCCAGTAGCCACGCGACAGGATGATGTCGTTGGCGGTGGAGGAGGCGAGCGTAATGCCGGAGGCAAACTCATTATGCTCGGCCGGGGCGGCGGCTGCCGTCATGCGGCGCTCAACAATCTCGGGCCGTGATTTCGGCAGCGGCACGGCAGCGGTCGTTAGCACCTCAGGGCCGGCTGCTGCGACTGCCAGCGGCGCCGGGCGCGGCAGCACCGTCTGCGGCAGCACGGCATCCATCGGCTTGTTGTCGCGGGCATTGGTGGCGACCACCTTGGCCTGCTGCGTCACCACCGCGGGGGTGATGTCGTCTTCTTCCTCAACCGGCTTCTTGTTGCTCAGGCTGCTGAACAGGCGTGTCAGAGCATTCGGCTTCTTGTTGTCGCTGCTGGCGAGGCGAACCGCCTCCCGCGCCGAAGGCGAGGTCGAACGCCGTTCGATATCGGCCTGCGCCAAAGCAAAGCCCGCCAGCGGCTTGCCGTCGGTCGGCAAATGGACAGTGCGGCCATTGGGGAAAACGCGCGCCAGTTGCTCGCGCGTCATGCGCGGCCAATGGCGTACATTGCCGACATCCATATGTACGAAAGGCGAGCCGGAGGTGGGGTAGAAGCCGACGCCGCCGCGCTGCAGGCGCAGGCCGGCCTCGCGGATTTTTTCCAGCGGCACGCCGGGAATGAAGAAGTCCATCGCCTTGCCCTGCATATGCAGGCTGTTGCGCGCCACGCCGCTCGCCGCCGAGCGCTTGCGCAGCATGTCGTTGGTGCGCGGAGAGCGGTAGGACGAGATGATGTGGATCTGCTTGTCGGAGCCGAATTCGCGCGAGACCTCCCAGACCGCATCGAACAATTGCGGGTCCATGGTGGTGGCGTCATCGGTGCGCCAGTCGCGCAGGAAGTGGTTGAGCTTCTTCAGCCCGTCTTCGTCGTAGCGGCCGTTGCGCTTGAAGGTGACGGTGATGTTGTCGCCGCGATGGGTGTGGTGCAGCGTGATGGTGCGCGTGTCGCCATTGGCGACGGCCGTATCGACATTATTGGCGCTCAGGAGCGTGAGGCTCGCGGCAACGGCGAAACACTGGGTGGTGCGGAGTGCGGCCGTAACGTGGGCCCTGCGCGCGTTACCAACTGGCACGAACGATCCTACTGCAATGGCGGGAAAGGCGGCGACGCTGCGGCCGGCCGCGTTATGGTGAACGCAGTGTTGCCGAGCGGAGTTAACGTGAGATTAGTGTCCCCCTCAGAATTCAAGCATTCGTGATAGGGATAGAGTGTGGCAAAAAGTGGCCTCGGCTCAAGCGGATGCGTGCTTTCGCCGCCATAATGGTTAAGGAAATCAACGGCTGGCGGCCTTCGAATTGAAGGCGCGTCGGGCCGCTATAGGTCACTCAGCAGAGCTCGATTCGCGATGTTCGTGACTGCGCCCTCTCCCTTGCCGAAGAGGGCTACTCCGACGGATCGACAACTCCGATGGGGGAGGGGTTATGTTTCCTCGATGGAGCGTAAACTCTCTCCCCTTGAAACCCTGGGCCACGCCCGACGCCCTCTCCCTCAGGGAGTGGACGCCTTTCAATGAAAAAGGGCGCCCGGTTTGCCGGACGCCCTTTTCGCTTGAGGCTCAGTCGCTGAATTAGCGGAACAGCCGGCTGAAGAAGTCTTCCGGGCCCGTCGCCTGGGTCGCCTGCTGCGCCCGACCGCCGCGGCGGCGGTCATTGGGATTGGCGTTCGGATTGTTGGACGCCTGGCGCGACGAGAACCAGTCGGCGAACGGGCTCATCTCGCGGGCCTCGCGCGTGTCACGCGGACCTTCGAAGCGCAGTTCGTCGCGGCTGATATTGGTCCCGGTCGGCGCACGCGGCGTTGCGATGTCCGCCACCTTGCGCTCGTTGCCGCGTACGATTGCCAGATAGCGGCTGTCGAGATTGTAGATGTCTTCGCGGATCTGCAGCTTGCCGGCATCATCCACGAAGGCCGTCTGATAGGTCAGATGCACCGGCAGCGGCGTCGGCAGGTTGATGTTGACCTCCGACGACCCATACATCGACCGCAGCTTGTCGGCCGAGTATTTGGCATTCGGCATCGCGATCGACAGAATCTTCTCGCCATACATCAGCGGGTTTTCGACGCGCATGCAGCCATGGCTGAGCGCGCGCTTGTCGCGGGCGAACAGATGCTTGTCCGGCGTGTCGTGCATATAGACAAGGAACTTGTTGGGGAAGTTGAAACGGATGCGGCCGAGCGCGTTGCGTTCACCGGGCGGCTGATAGATGCGCACGGTGCCATCACGGTTCTGCTCCATCTTCAGGCCCATGCGTCCGAGCACGGTCGGGTCCTGACGCATCGCCGGTAGATATTCCTTGGCGATGATGGACGGCGGCACATTCCAGGTCGGATTGACGGTGATGAACTTCATCGCGTCGCTCATCACCGGCGTTGCCTGGGTCGGCTTGCCGACGACGACTTTGGTTTCCCAATACGGCATCTCGTCCTTCACCAGGCGAAGGCGATAATCCGGGATGTTGAGCATCACGTAATTCTTGCCGAGGTCGTGCGGCATCCAGCGCCAGCGTTCCATATTGGCGGCGATGATGTCGGCGGATGGTGCGCGCTTTTCCACGCCGTTCAGCGCGCGCAAGGTGGCCGGGCCGATCAGGCCGTCGGCGGACAGGCCGGCGCTGCGCTGGAAGGCCTTCACGGCATCGGCAACGCCCTGGTCATAGGTCTGGCTGTTGGCGTCGCCCTCGATCTTCAGCCGCTGGCGCAAGGCCGGCACGCGCGGATCGTCGGCGCCAACGCGGAATTTGCCACCGTCGGGAATGCGGACGATCTCTTTTTGCGGCTCCGCGCCCTTGCCGCGAATTTCGGCAAGTTTGGCTTTCAGCTTCGCATATTGCGGGTGATGCGGCTGATAGGAATCGAGCGCCTGCGCGACATTGTCGGAGGTGGTGAGCTTGGCCAGGATGTCGGCGGGTTCGGGCGCGGTCAGGTTAAAGCCGATATCGTTGCTGATGCGCGAATAGTGGACGCGGCCCATCGCGGCGTGGCGCGCATATTCCAGTGCTTCGCCGGTCAGCTGCAATTCGGCTTCGGCGAGGGCTTCGAGGTTGCCCGTTTCGAAGGTCGGTGTCGGATAATCGGCCGGCTCCATGCCATCGGCATCGACATTCTGCAGATAGGTCATCGCCGCCTTGGCGCGGGCATTGGCAGCCTGGCCGTCGGTCCAGATCGGCGCGTAATCGCGCTCCTTGTAGAAGGCTTCGGCGGCGGCGCGTTCGGCTGGGCGAGCGAAATAGCGGCTGGCGGTCTTGGCGGTGAGAAGGTCGCGCAGCTTGTCGGAGAAGGCGGTGTTGACGGCTTCAGCCTTGGCCGGTGCGGAGGCAGTGGCCGGCGCTTCCGGCGCAGCAGCCGGTGCGGTGGCGGTCGGCTGGGTGGCGGGCTCGGCCGGAGCGGGCGTCGGCGCGGCGGTGGTGGCCGGGGCGGGGTCGACAGGGGTCGCGGGCGAAGCGGTCTCGTGGTCGGGCTTGGGCTGGGTGTCGACAGCGGTTCCGGTCGCGGCAGGAGCATCATTCGTAGCGGGCGCCTCGGCGGCCGGCGCGGCCTGCATGGGCGCCATCACGTCGCTCGATTGCGGCGGCTGCGGCAGGGTCGTGTCCGGCACCGGAATGCGCGATTCCACATTCGTCTGATCCTGGGCCGGCGTTTGCGCATCGACAGACTGCGCATGAGAGGGAACCGACAGTCCCAGAACAAGAGCGAGCGCCGTGCTCGCCAGAATGCGGTCGAAAAGGGGGCCGCGCATACCATTCTCCTCAGTCGAGTCTGAAAATGCAGACACGTTTAGGGTGTGAAGAAAGACTCCGTTAGCGAACAGCATAGCCGAAAGTGCGGCAACAGACGCTACAAATTCCCGAGAGTCGCCGCAGATGCGGCAATAATGCAGCTCCGCATTTCTTTATCGCGGGAGTGTTACTCGACGGCCACTGAACCGGATGCGTCGGGCTTGTCCTGATCGGAGAGACCAAGCCCCTCCAATTTGCGGTACAGCGTCGAACGGCCGATTCGCAACCGGCGCGCGACCTCCGACATCTGGCCGCGATAATGGGCGATGGCATAGCGGATGATATCGGCTTCCAGCTCGTCCAGCGGGCGCAGATGCCGGTCGCGCAGCAGCGGCAGATGATCAGGATGGAAGGCCGGCGCGGTGTCGATCGTAAGGCTCTCGCTGCCGTAAGCCGCGTCGTGATCGGGCACCAGCGAGGCGGCGAGATTGTCGTCGCGGGCGGCCAGTTGGGGAAACGCATTCAGGCCGATCTCCGGGCCATCGGCCAGCACCACCGCCCGGAACACCGCATTCTCCAGCTGGCGGACATTGCCGGGCCATGACAGGCCCCTCAGCAGCATCATGGCATCGCCGGAGACGGTCTTAATGGTCTTGCCTTCCTCGGCGCAGAAGCGCGCCAGGAAATGCCGGACGAGATCGGGAATATCCTCTGTGCGCTCACGCAGAGGCGGCACCGACAGCGGAAACACGTGCAAGCGATAGAACAGGTCTTGGCGGAAGCGGCCAGACTTCACGTCCGCCACAAGATCGCGATTGGTGGCGGAGATCACCCGCACATCGACCGGCAGGCTGCGCCGCGCGCCGACTGGCTCGATCTCGCCTTCCTGCAGGGCGCGCAGCAGCTTCACCTGCGCGGCCGGCGGTAATTCGCCGACTTCATCGAGGAACAGCGTGCTACCATTCGCTTCGGCGAATTTGCCGACATGCTTTTCTGTGGCGCCGGTGAAGGCGCCGCGCTCATGACCGAACAGGATCGATTCCACCAGCGTATCCGGGATGGCGCCGCAATTCACCGCAACGAACGGCTTGGCACGTCGCGGCCCGCTGCCATGAATGGCGCGCGCCACCAACTCCTTGCCGACGCCGGATTCGCCTTCGATCAGCACCGGGATCGCCGAGCTGGCCGCTTTCTCAGCCTGATGCAGCACCGCCTTCATCAACGGGCTGCGGGTGATGATGTCGCGGAAGCTAAGCGTGCCGGTCTGACTGCGCTTGAGCCGCTGCAATTCACCCGCCAGCGCGCTCGTTGTCAGCGCATTCTTGAGCGAGACCTGCAGGCGTTCGGGAGCGGCCGGCTTGACGACGAAATCGACGGCGCCCGCGCGCATTGCCGATACGACGTTGTCGATGCCGCCATGCGCGGTCTGCACGATCACAGGCACGGTAATGCCGTCGCGGCGCATCCGCGAAAGAAGGCCAAGGCCGTCGAGATCAGGCATGACGAGATCGAGGATGACGGCGTCGATCCGCGTATCGCCGCTCAACAGGCGCGCGGCTTCCTCGCCGCCTTCGGCGACGCGCACGTCATAGCCGAACCGCTGCACCATATTTTCAAGCAGCCGACGCTGAACAGGGTCGTCATCAACGACAAGAACGCACTCGGACATCAAGGCTCTCGACATGCTGGATGGGCGGCATGGATGTGCCGTTTCGGGGCAGTGTCGGAAGTTTGCCTTAACAGCCTATTAAGGTTGCGACGCCGTTAGCGTTTCTGCACCCACAGGTCATAGCTCATCGCCGGGATGGTCGAGTCTTCGCGGTCGAGAATCTGCCAGTTGGCAAGATCGCTCGCGCTTGTGTCCTGCGGAAATCGCGCGCGATAGCGATCGCCAATGCGGGTGTCGACATCGACGCCGAGCAAAGCGAGGCCGGCGTCGGAGAGAAGGTTTTGCGCATTGCCGAGTGTCAGCGTGTGCTCCTCGCCGAAGATCAGATCGTGCAGCGGCGCGAGGACATAAAATTCAGGCCGCTGTGTCAGGCGCCGCGCCGGATGGTCGTCGCGCAATTGCAGGATGTTTTGTCGCAGCAGCGACAGACCATCGGCATCGGGCTGATAATTGCCAGCGTGTGCAAAGTCGCGGGCGCTGGTGATCGCCTGTTGCAGTGTGTCGCCATGAACGCGAAGCCGCATCACGCCATTGGGACGCAGCAACGCGGCCAGCTGCGTCAGCGCGATCCGTGCATTGGTCGCCTCGATCACATCGAAGCGTTGCGTCATGGCGCTTGCATCGCTTGCATCATCGCAGACCGCGATATGCGATCCCGGATGGCGACTGGCCATCTCGATCGCCGTTTGGCCGCTGCCGCTACCTGCGATCAGGATATCGAGGCCGGTGGTCTTGCCGATAGGACGCATGGTCGCATTCGGAAAGCCGCGCCGCAGATAGGCATCGATCGACACCGGCTTTTGCGGCGTGACAGCCATCACCGGTTTATCGGTCACTTGCTGCGACAACGCTGCTGCAAAAGGCAGCGCGCTGAGCGGCTGATAAGAGGCAAGCGCCGTGAGCCATTGCGGCGCGACCGGCTGACCGGATTGCAAAGCCGCCGCCACCAGATTTTGCAGGCTGCCGAGCTGGCTCACGTCCTGTGCTGACTTCGCCCAGACATAGCCGTTGAGAAAGCCTTGCTGCGCCAGCGCCGCCGACAGCCGCAGCACGGGCTCGGCTGCTGCAGCCGCGTCATTACTGCGCGCGGCTGACAGCAGACCTGACCGCAGCAACGTCAGCACGCGCTCCAGTTCGACATCAGTAACGGGCGTAGCCTTAAGAAGCGCAATCAGAAGCTCATCCTGTGCAATGCTCGCCAGTCCGCCAGCGCCCAGCGCTTCCAGCGGTGCGCCAGTGTGACCGGCGCTCCGCGCGACAGCATTCGCGATCACCGGATTGCCTTTCAGAATTGAAATCGCGACAGCCGCAATCGCTTCCGGCCGCGACCAGCCTTCGCGCAAGGCGCGGGCCACCAGCTGGCGGATGCGATCCTGCGCCGGAATGCGCGCCGTCGTCGACAGGCAGGTGACGAACAGCGCCCGCAACTCCGCGCTGTCGGCCTTGTCGAGGCCGGCCAGGATTGTCTGCAATGCCTGTTCGTGCTGGCCGTGATTGAGTTCGGCCATGGCGAGATTGTAATTGGTCTCGGCATTGTTTGGCGCAAGCTCGCGTGCACGCTTGAGGCTCGCCAGCGCCTCGTCCCATTGGCCTTGCCGCTGATAGGCAAGACCGAGATTCATGTGTGCGAGCGGATAGGTCGGCGCCGCCATCACCGCGCGCTGCCACAGCGTGATCGCTTCGTTCCATTCGCCTTTCTCGCGCAGCACCATGCCGAGATTGTTGAGTGCGGCGGCATCGCTCGGCGTCTGCGACAGCACCTGCCGGAACGAGGCTTCGGCTTCCGGCCAGCGCCCGGCCTGGCCATGCAGGCGTCCGAGTTCAAAATGCGCCTGCGTGTATTTCGGGTTCAGCACCAGCGCCTTGCGCAAGGCGCGTTCGGCGTCTTCGAAACGCCCGGCGGCAGAGAGGATCGATCCGAAATTATATTGATAGTCGGCATTCAGCGGTTCGATTGCCACGGCCTGGCCGATCAACGAAAGTCCTTCTGCGGTTTGTCCGCTCTGGTGCAAGAGCACGCCAAGCAAATGCAAAGCCGCCGCATTGGCCGGTTCGCTCATCAGCACGTCGCGATAAAGACGCTCGGCATCTGCTCTGTGCCCCGCCTGATGGACACGGAAGGCCGCAGCCAGCGTCGCCGCCATCGGTGAGGCGAGGGGGCTGCCGCTTTTTCGCGCAGCGCGTCGCTCTTTGCGGTTCATGCAAAGCCGTCCTTCGTTCCAATGCCTTATAACAAGCCGTCGGGACATCCGGGCTTGCGGGAGGTAAAGGCGGCGGAACCTACGCGATGGGCCAAGCCTTTTGAAGGGGCGGACGGGCGCGCAGGGGCATTTTCTTGGGCGATTTCTTGCGGACGATGCGGGTTGCAGAGCGTGGCGCTAAAGGCGATATGTGGGGGTGTCCAAAAAACCAGACGTCAGCGAGTGCATCTCGACCATGTCATCCCCATCAGCTGCCGCCACAAGGAACGCCGAGAAAAAGTCCGTCGATGCTGTGAAAGCTCCGATTGATCTGGGCGACCTGCCGGAATGGAATCTCACCGACCTTTATCCATCGATGGACGCGCCGGAATTCCGGCGCGATCTCGACAAGGCTGAAGCCGAATGCGTGGCTTTTGAGAAGGCCTATAAAGGCCGCCTTGACGATCTCGCCAGAAGCGCGAAGCCCGGCCAGGCACTGGTCGAGCCGCTCCGCCGCTACGAGGCGATCGAAGATCTACTCGGGCGGCTGATGTCGTTTGCCGGACTTGTTTATGCCGGCAACACCGCCGACCCCGCGATCGCGAAATTCTACGGCGACGTGCAGGAGCGCATCACCGCGATCTCGCTGCATCTGTTGTTCTTCACGCTCGAACTCAACCGCGTCGATGATGCGGCGCTCGAAAAGGCGATGCAGGACCCGGCGCTCGGCCATTACCGGCCGTGGATCGAGGATTTGCGCAAGGAAAAGCCGTATCAACTGGAAGACCGCATCGAGCAGCTCTTTCACGAGAAATCGGTGAGCGGCTATTCGGCGTGGAACAGGCTGTTCGATGAAACGATTTCATCTTTGCGCTTCAAGGTCGATGGTCAGGAGCTGGCGATCGAGCCAACGTTGAGTTTGTTGCAGGACAGTGACGAGAACAAGCGCCGCGCTGCCGCTGAAGCGCTGGCCACAACGTTCAAAGCCAATGTTCGCACCTTCGCGCTGATCACCAATACGCTCGCCAAGGACAAGGACATTTCCGATCGCTGGCGCGGCTTTGCCGACATCGCGGATTCGCGGCATCTGTCGAACCGGGTCGAGCGGGAAGTGGTCGATGCGCTGGTGGCCTCCGTGCAGGCGGCTTATCCGCGGCTGTCGCATCGCTATTACGCGCTCAAGGCCAAATGGTTCGGCAAGGAGAAGCTGCCGTACTGGGATCGCAACGCACCGCTGCCGGCGGTGCCGATGCGCACCATCCGCTGGCCGGAGGCGCGCGAGACGGTGCTGTCCGCCTATGGCGCCTTCTCGCCGAAGATGGCGCAGATCGCGCAGCGCTTCTTTGACGATCGCTGGATCGATGCGCCGGTCCGTCCGGGCAAGGCGCCGGGCGCCTTCGCGCATCCCACCGTGCCGTCGGCGCATCCGTATGTGCTGCTCAATTATCAGGGCAAGCCGCGCGATGTGATGACGCTAGCGCATGAGCTCGGCCATGGCGTGCATCAGGTGCTGGCGGCGCCGAATGGCCCATTGATGGCGCCGACGCCGCTGACGCTGGCCGAGACCGCGAGCGTGTTCGGCGAGATGCTCACCTTCCGCAAGCTCTTGGCGTCAACGACCGATCCGGTCGAGCGCAAGGCGATGCTGGCCGCCAAGATCGAGGACATGATCAATACGGTGGTCCGGCAGATCGCGTTCTACACCTTCGAGCGGCGGGTCCATACCGAGCGCAAGAATGGCGAGCTGACCGCCGAGCGGATCGGCGAAATCTGGATGGACGTGCAGCGCGAGAGTCTTGGGCCTGCTATCGAGTTGAAAGAAGGCTACGAGGTGTTCTGGAGCTATATTCCACACTTCGTACATTCGCCGTTCTACGTATATGCCTACGCGTTCGGCGATTGCCTCGTGAACTCGCTCTATGCGGTCTATGAGAATGCCGAAAAAGGCTTCGCAGACAGATACTTGGCGATGCTGGCGGCGGGCGGGACCAAGCACCATTCGGAGCTTTTGGCGCCGTTTGGGCTGGATGCGCGCGATCCCAATTTCTGGAATGGCGGCCTCAATGTCCTCACCCGCCTGATCGAAGATCTTGAGGAGCTGGATCGCGCCGGCACTTGATCTAGTGGCAGTCGTGGCGGCGCGATTGCGCCGTTACGGCATCGGCAGGATGCGCCAGGTCATGTTGATGGTGGCTGTCACCGAGAGGTTGGCCGGCGGCGCCACCTTCATGCTGGATTGCAGCCGCGCCTGCATCGGCGCCTCCCGGTCATAGACGGGTCGCGGCGAATTATCTGCCATTTCAAGCACTTCGCCGAGCTGCTGCTTGGCGGCGCCGGCATAGGTTTCGGCCCGCATATGGGCATCGGCAACCGCCGCGCGCCTCGCATCGGCGATGGCGGGGTTGTTGTCTTCGATGCCGTAGCGCAGGTTTTGGATTTCAAAGAGCCCGCTATCGGCAATCGCCGTCACGATCTGGTCGACGCCGGCGATGTTCTTCGTTTCTAGTGAGTAGGAGGTCACGGCCTCATATTCCGGCTCCGGCTGCTTCTGCCCGGGGGGCGCGGCGAAACGGTTCTGATCGAGGCGGAATGTGGCCTGTTCGATCTTCAATCCGTCGCCTTCCATCCCGCGCAGCACAGCATCGGCCTTGGTCGCGCGCTCGCGATGTGCGGCGGTCACAGCGTCCAACGTCTTGCCACGGGTGACGACTTCGGCGGTCAGTTTGGCGTGGTCGGGCGCGGTATCGACGCGGCCTTCTCCCTGAACGCTGATGACCGGGAGCCTGGAATTCTGTTGCGCGGCGGCACCGGTGCAAGCGAGGCACAAGGCGATCAAGACGGTGACGGGCAGGCGCGCTTTCATTCGATTCTCCCAGATTCTGTCGATGCCTACTAACGGCTGGCGGCAATTCTATGTCTGCGAAATGCGCGCCTGTCACCGGTATAAATTTCAAGGCACGATGGCGGGTTATGGACTAGAATTGTCGCCTTCGTCATGGAGATGTTCGGATGCTGAAGGGCAAGGTTGCAGTCGTCACAGGATCAACGTCCGGCATCGGACTTGGGATCGCGCGTGCATTGGCGGGCGCAGGTGCGGACATCGCGGTGAACGGCTTTGGCAATGCCGATGACATTGAGGCGATCCGGACTGGCATCGAGCAGGAATTCAAAGTTCACGCGATTTACGCGGCGGCGGATATGACCAAGCCATCGGAGATCGAGGCTATGGTGCACAAGGTGACGAGCGATCTCGGTCACATCGACATCCTTGTCAATAATGCCGGCATCCAGCACGTCGCGCCAATTCAGAACTTCCCGCCGGAAAAGTGGGACAGCATTATCGCAATCAATTTGTCATCGTCTTTTCACACTATCCGCGTGACGCTTCCGCAGATGCTGGGTCGCAACTGGGGCCGGATCATCAATATCGCCAGCGCTCATGGCCTCGTCGCCAGCGCCGAGAAGGTTGGCTATGTCGCAGCCAAACATGGTCTTGTTGGCCTGACCAAAGTCGTCGCGCTGGAAACGGCGAAGACGGGCGTGACCTGCAATGCGATCTGCCCCGGTTGGGTGTTGACGCCGCTGGTGCAAAAGCAGATCGATGCGCGGGCCGCGAGTGAAGGTGTGCCAGTCGAGCAGGCCAAGCTTGAATTGCTGCGCGAAAAGCAGCCGTCGCTGGAATTCGTCACGCCCGAACAGCTTGGTGCGCTGTCGGTGTTTCTGTGTTCGGACGCGGCCGCGCAGATGCGCGGGCAGGCCATCGGCGTCGATGGCGGGTGGACGGCACAGTAATGCGAATTGCTATTTGATCGCCGCGATGGTGGTGGACGCTGCAATCAAGTCCTCGTCGACGGTCGAGTCCTTCGCCCCGGTGCGCGCCTGCGCCAGTTGCGACAGAAACTGCGTCCGCTCCTGGGCATTGGCCATCTTGCCCCAGCTGTTCACTGTATCCCGCAAGGCCTTGGCGAGCAGCCGAGCGTTCTGTTGGTTCGGACCGCCGCCGATGAAGGTGAGGGCACCGGCTACGGTCTGCATATAGCCGCTGCGCACCTGCGCCATGCCCTGTTGCCGGGCCGGCAGGTTGCGCTCCTGTTCCGGTAGCGCCTGCATGAAGGCGTCGGCCGCCGTCGCCATCCGCGGCATCAGCCGCAGAAGAAAGTCCATCGCGGCAGAGAGCTTGTCTTCGTAGCGTGCGACATTGTCCTGGACGGCCTTCTGCAGCGGCTCGTCTTTAGGATCGGCAGCGAAGTTGATGATGCCGACATAGGTCGACGCCGCTACGCCAAGCCATTCCGACAACCAGGGCAGATCGGCGCTGGTGGGGGTGGGCAGTGTCTCGACCGCTTTGGTGTCGAAGATCGTGGCGAACAGATCCGAGCCGGGTGGCGTCGACAACTTGAGCGGTTCCTTCTCGGCCGCTGCCCTGTCGAGGAAAGCCTTGAATTCCTTCGACGCCTGCACGGCGGCCAGTGACAGCCGTGGTCCGTCCTGCGCGGAGACGGCCGAGGGCAAGCCAAGAAAGATCACAACGAGCAGGGCGACAAACTGGCGCATCGGCCACTCCGGTTACGCGACTCCGTTGCCGTCATCCTGTCATGCTGGCCGAAGTCTTTCCAGAACACTGGCATTCCCGGTCGCTGATACCTAGTTTTCGCTGTGCATGACGGATTCCGAAGCCAACCGATTTTCTGCCCGCGCCCGGCGTTACGCCCGGGTCGGTACCGACGTTGGCGGCGTGGCCGCGCGGATTGCCGGCGCCCGGCTGTTTGGTATCGGGCTCGACCGGGGAAAGAACGCGGCGCAGCTGGCGACGGCGCTCGGCGGCCTGAAAGGGCCGATCATGAAGGTGGCGCAGCTTCTCTCCACCATCCCCGATGCGCTGCCGCAGGAATACATCGCCGAACTCTCCAAACTCCAGAGCGAAGCGCCGCCGATGGGCTGGGCCTTCGTCAAGCGCCGCATGGTCGCCGAGCTTGGCCTCGACTGGCAGACGAAGTTCTCGGAATTCGAGCACCAGCCGGCGGCCGCCGCCTCGCTCGGGCAGGTGCATAAAGCCCGCGCGCTCGACGGCACGTCACTCGCCTGCAAATTGCAATATCCTGATATGGCCTCCGCCGCCGAGGCCGATCTCAAGCAACTCGATCTTCTCTTCGCGCTGCATCGCCGGATGGACCCGGTGATCGATACCAGCGAGATCAAACAGGAGATCGGCGAGCGCATTCGCGAGGAGCTCGACTACAAGCGCGAGGCCAAGCACGTCGCGTTGTATCGCGAGATGCTGGCCGGCATCGATCTCGTCCGTGTGCCGCGCGCCTGGTCGGACCTCTCGACCGCGCGGCTGCTGACTCTCGACTGGCTGCAGGGCAACAAGCTCCTTTCTTACAAAGACGCACCGCTCGAAGACCGCAATCGCATCGCGCAGGCGATGTTTACCGCGTGGTGGTTTCCGTTCAGCCGTTTCGGCGTCATTCATGGCGACCCGCATCTTGGCAATTACAGCGTGTTCGAAGACGACGGCCGGCCGGGAGGCATCAATCTTCTCGATTATGGCTGTATCCGCGTGTTTCCCCCATCCTTCGTCGGCGGCGTGGTCGAGCTCTATCATGGTCTGCGCGACGGCGATGAGGAGCGGGTGGTCGATGCTTACAAGACCTGGGGCTTCCAGAACCTCTCACGCGATCTGATCGATGTTCTCAACATCTGGGCGCGCTTCATTTACGGCCCGCTGCTTGACGATCGCGTGCGCAGCATCGCCGATGGCGTCAAGCCGGGTGAATATGGGCGACGCGAAGCCTTCCGCGTGCATCAGGCGCTAAAGGAGAAAGGCCCGGTCCGGGTACCGCGCGAATTCGTGTTCATGGACAGAGCCGCCATCGGCCTTGGCGGGGTGTTTCTGCATCTCGGCGCCGAATTGAATTTCTACCGGCTGTTCAACGAAGCGATCGAAAATTTTTCTGTCGATAACGTCGCCGCCCGCCAGGTCGCGACCTTAGGCCGGGCCGGCCTTTAGAGCATCCGGCCGGCGCGAAATTCCAGCCCACGCGGCGGCCTATCCCGCGTCCCGTTGCCCTTGTGGCACATTTGCGGTAACCGGGTTGGCAGTATCTGCCGACGAGGATGAGAATGGCTGACCATAGCGAAGTGGCCTACACACGGGCCGATGGCAACGACTACCGCGAGCACGAGCGGACGTATCTCGCGTTCCTGACCCTGGCCAAATGGGGTACGGGCAGTGTCATCGTCATTCTTCTGCTGATGGCCTATTTCCTGCTCTGACGGCAGACGGAAGGGGCGGGGGCCATGAAAATTGCGGTTGCAGCGGAGCAGGACAAGACTGAGCCGCGCGTTGCCGGTACGCCGGAAACGATCAAGAAGCTGATCGCGCTGGGCGCAGAAGTGGCTGTCGAGCCCGGCGCCGGCGTGGGATCTGGCATTCTGGATTCCGATTACACGGCTGCCGGCGCGACTGTCTCCAAGGACGCGGCCAAGGATGCCGACATTGTCCTGCGGGTTCGCAGGCCCTCACCCGAAGAACTGCTGCTTTACAAAGAAGGCGCGATCGTCATCGCCATCATGGACCCGTATGGGCATGAGGTGGCGCTGAAGGGCATGGCGGATGCCGGGCTGACGGCGTTTGCGATGGAGCTGATGCCGCGCATTACCCGCGCGCAATCGATGGACGTATTGTCGAGCCAGGCCAATCTCGCCGGCTATCGCGCCGTGATCGATGCCGCTTCCGAATATGGCCGGGCGCTGCCGATGATGATGACGGCAGCCGGCACCGTGCCGGCGGCGAAAGCCTTCATCATGGGTGTCGGCGTTGCCGGGCTGCAGGCGATTGCGACCGCGCGCCGTCTCGGCGCGGTGGTGACGGCGACTGACGTGCGGCCCGCTGTGAAAGAACAGGTGCAGAGCCTTGGCGCCAAGTTCATCGCCGTCGAGGACGACGAATTCAAACAGGCCGAGACCGCCGGTGGTTACGCCAAGGAAATGTCGGCCGCCTATCAGGCCAAACAGGCCGAGCTGATCGCCGAACACATCAAGAAGCAGGATATCGTCATCACCACGGCGCTCATTCCCGGCCGTCCGGCGCCGCGTCTGGTGTCGAAAGAGATGGTGGCGTCGATGCGACCCGGCTCCGTCATCGTCGATCTGGCGGTCGAGCGAGGCGGCAATGTCGAAGGCGCGCGGCCTGGCGAAGTGGTCACCATCAATGGCGTGAAGATCGTCGGCCATCTCAATGTTGCCGGCCGGCTGGCTGCGTCGGCCTCGGCGCTCTATGCCAAGAACCTTCTGACCTTCCTCGAAATCCTGATCGACAAGACCGAGAAGAAACTTGCGATCAACTGGGACGACGAGATCGTCAAGGCGACCGCGCTGACCCGCGATGGCCAGATCATTCACCCGAACTTCCAGCCGAAAAGCCAAGGCTAAAGGACGACCGCCATGGACCATGTCGATCCTTTTGTGTTCCAGTTCTCGATTTTCGTGATGGCCGTATTCGTCGGCTATTACGTCGTCTGGTCGGTGACACCGGCTTTGCATACGCCGCTGATGTCGGTGACCAATGCGATCTCCTCGGTGATCGTGGTCGGCGCGCTGCTGGCTGTCGGCGTGCAGATTATGGAATCGGGTACCGTGTTCGCGCGTGTGCTCGGCTTCATCGCCCTGGTCTTCGCATCCATCAATATCTTTGGCGGCTTCCTGGTCACCCAGCGCATGCTGGCGATGTACCAGAAGAAAGAACGGAAGAAGTGAGCGGGACATGAGCCCTAACATCGTCGCGCTGCTTTATCTGGTCGCTGGCGTTCTCTTCATCCTGTCGCTGCGCGGCCTGTCATCGCCGGAAACCAGCCGGCAGGGCAACACCTTCGGCATGATCGGCATGGGGATCGCGATCCTCACTACCTTGGCCGCGCATCCGCCGGCGGGCGTCATCGCCTGGCTGCTGGTCATTCTCGGCGTCGGCATTGGTGGCGGCATTGGCGCGGTCATTGCCCGCAAAGTGCCGATGACCTCGATGCCCGAGCTGGTCGCTGCCTTCCATTCGCTGGTCGGCATGGCGGCGGTGCTGGTCGCCGCGGCAGCGCTCTATGCGCCGGCGGCCTTCGGTATCGGCACGGCCGGCGCGATCCATGGCTCGAGCCTTGTCGAGATGTCGCTTGGCACCGCTATCGGCGCCATTACCTTCACCGGCTCGGTCATCGCCTTTTTAAAATTGTCGGGCCGCATGAGCGGCGCGCCGATCATGTTGCCGGCGCGGCATGCCATTAACATCGCGCTTGGCCTTGGCGTCATCGTGCTGATCGCGCTGTTCGCGCGCACCGAAAGCACGACCTTGTTCTGGCTGCTGGTGCTGGCTTCGCTGGTCTTTGGCGTACTGATCATCATTCCGATTGGCGGCGCCGACATGCCGGTGGTGATCTCGATGCTGAACTCCTATTCCGGCTGGGCAGCGGCCGGCATCGGCTTCACACTGGGAAATTCGGCGCTGATTATCACCGGCGCGCTGGTTGGTTCATCCGGCGCGATCCTGTCCTACATCATGTGCAAGGGCATGAATCGCTCTTTCATATCGGTGATCCTCGGCGGATTCGGCGGTGAAGTGGCGGCCGGTGGCGGCAGCTCGCAGGAGCAGCGCCCCGTCAAGCAGGGCTCGGCCGAAGACGCCGCCTACATCATGAAGAACGCCTCCAAAGTCATCATCGTGCCGGGCTACGGCATGGCGGTGGCGCAGGCGCAGCACGCACTGCGGGAGATGGCCGATCATCTCAAGAAGGAAGGCGTTGAAGTGAAATACGCCATCCATCCGGTGGCGGGCCGTATGCCGGGCCACATGAACGTGCTGCTGGCCGAAGCGAACGTGCCTTACGACGAGGTGTTCGAACTCGAGGATATCAACTCCGAATTTGCGCAGGCCGATGTCGCCTTCGTCATCGGCGCCAATGACGTCACCAATCCGGCGGCGGAAGAGGACAAGTCCTCGCCGATCTACGGCATGCCGGTGCTGCAGGTGTGGAAGGCCGGCACCGTGATGTTCATCAAGCGCTCGCTGGCGTCGGGCTATGCCGGCATCGACAATCCCCTCTTCTATCGCGACAACACCATGATGCTGCTCGGCGACGCCAAGAAGATGACCGAGCAGATCGTGAAGAGTTTGGACTAGTTTTCAACGACGAAGGGCTTCGTTGGTAGCTGGCGTCAGTCTGGGGGCGCAGCTGCTCTCGTCCGGGCTAGGTTCAAAAAATGCGGTGCGCATATTTGAACCCTCTTCCCTTGAGGGAGAGGGCTGCACTGCATGTGCGGCGGGCTGTGATGGGTGAGGGGTGTTAGCGTACTGTATCGCCAACCCCTCACCCAACAGAGTTTGTCGAAAGATCGCCTAGCCCTCTCCCGCAAGGGGAGAGGGCGCATTCATGCAGCCAGCTACCGCGCCACGATCGGCTGCGCTTCCAGCACCGGCTCGCGCACCGGCACACCCGAAAACACTGAGCCTTCCTCGAACCAAGACTTCGGTGCCGGATGGCCCCACAACGTCTGCCGCTGCGGATCCTGCAAGGACCAGCGAATCGGTTCGTGGTCGGGATCGACGGTCAGATAATCCGACGTGAACAGCTCGACACGGTGGCCATCCGGATCGCGGATATAGAGGAAGAAGGCGTTCGAGATGCCATGGCGACCCGGGCCGCGCTCCATGTTGGGCAGATAGCCAGACGACGCCATCACGTCGCAGATATGCAGGATGTCGAGCGCGCTCGCCGTCCACACGCCGATATGGTGCAGGCGCGGGCCACGGCCGTTGGTGAAAGCAAGGTCGTGCACATTGCCCTTGCGATGCATCCACACCGCCCAGAGTTGGCCATTCTCGCCATCAGTCTCGGTATATTCGGTGAGGCGGAAGCCAAGCTCGGTGTAGAAATCGTGCGAGGCTTGAACGTCGGGCGTGAAGCAATTGATGTGGTCGATGCGCTGGATGCGTGCACCTTTATATTCCGCATATTTCTGCAGCATGCAGTCCGGCTGTTCCATGCGGAAATAAAAATCGAGTGGCATGCCGAACATGTCACAGGTGCGCAGGGTGCGGCCCTGATGCGCGAGTTCGGGGAATGAGGTCGGAAAGCCCTTATGCGCGAACCAGAAGGCGGCGCGGTCGAGGTCCTCTTCGCTCGCAACCTTGAAGCCGAGGGCGGGGATGGACGCATCGCCCGCCTTACGGAGCACGATTGAGTGATGGTTTCGCTCTTCCACGCCGCGCAGATAGATTGCGTTCTTGTCCTCATCGGTGACGAGATAGCCCAAGCAATCGACATAGAAGGCGCGCGAGCGTCCAAGATCCTTCACGTCAAATTCGACATGGCTGGCGCGCACGATGTTGAAGGGCGGCGAAAAATTCGGTTTACGGGCCGGCATCAGCGTTTCCTCAGTTTGTGGTCATTGCCGGGCTTGACCCGGCAATCCATCGCCTTGCGACGATGGTGAAAGCAGGTCCGCCCTCGCGTGACGGCATTAGCTCTCACGCACCGATCTTCGGGATCTTGTGATTATCCAGTGCGATCGCGACGTTTTTGGTTTCCATATAAAAGTCGAACGAATAATCGCCGCCATCGCGCCCAATTCCGGACGATTTCACGCCACCAAACGGCGTCGGAAGATGGCGGACATTCTCCGAATTCACCCACACCATGCCGGCATCGAGGGCCTGCGCGACGCGATGGGCGCGGCCGACATCTCGGGTCCACAGATATCCGGCAAGGCCGTACCGCACGTCATTGGCCAGTGTGATCGCCTCCTGTTCGTCGGCAAACGGGATCATCGTCAGCACCGGCCCGAATATCTCTTCCTGCGCGATCTTCATGTCGTTGCGGGCATGCGTATACAGCGTCGGCTCGACAAAATTGCCGATGCCGTTATTGGCTCTGCCGCCACCGACAGCGATCGTCGCACCAGCCTCTTTCGCGGCATTGACATAGCTCAACACCTTGTCGACATGGCGCGGATGGATCAGCGGCCCGATCTCTGTTTGCGGATCGAGAGGATGGCCGATCTTGATCTTCTTGACGCGCTCGGCGGCGCGCTTGGCGAATTCTTCGTAGATTGAGGCGTCGACAAGAGCGCGACTTGACGACGTGCAGCGCTCGCCGTTGAGGGAATAGATCATGAAAAGGCAGGCATCCAATGCCCGCTCGATATCGGCGTCGCCGAACACGATGACCGGATTCTTTCCCCCCAGCTCGAAATGCACGCGCTTCAATGTTGATGCGCCTTGCGACATGATTGCGGAGCCGGTTGTGCTCTCTCCGACGAAGCCGATCGCCTTGATGTCCGGATGTTCTGTCAACGCTCTTCCGGCGGTCTCGCCGAGGCCGTGGACGACGTTGAGGACGCCGGCGGGGAGGCCCGCTTCGAGACAGATTTCCGCCAGCAACTGGGCGGTGAGCGGCGACCATTCGGCCGGTTTGTGAACCACCGTGCATCCCGCCGCCAGCGCCGGCGCAATCTTCCAGGTGGATAGCATGAACGGCGTATTCCACGGCGTGATCACGCCAACAGGTCCGATCGGCTGCCGCATCGTGTAATTCAGATGCGTATCGGTCGGCAGCGACAGGCCGTCAGCCGCCCCCGGCGCGCGGTCGGCATAGAAGCGGAAATTCTCCGCACCGCGCAAAGCCGCCTTCGCCATGTAACGGATCGGCTGACCCGTATCCATGCATTCGACGTAAGCGATCTCGTCAGCGCGCGCCTCGATCGCGTCGGCGATCTTGTGCAAAATCTTGCGGCGCGCGTCGCCGGAAGTGCGCGACCAGTTGGTGCGGAACGCCTTCATCGCCGCCTTGGCGGCGCGATCGATGTCGTCGGCGCCACCGCTCGAAACCGTTGCAATTGGCTTGTTATCGACGGGTGAGGCAGTTTCGAACGTCTTACCGCTGCCGAAGTCCGGCTTGCCGTCGATCAGATGCGGCACCGTGCCATCGCGAAAGCGGGCGAGAAATCCCTCGGCGCGAGCGATCGCTTCGTCGAGTTTCGTCGTCATGCAGTTTTCTCTTTCTCACGCACCGTATTCTTGCGCAGCGTCAGCTGGGTGATCTCGTGAATCTCCAGCGCCAGTTGCAGCGGATGCGCCGCGAAAGCGCGCTCGAGCGAAGCTTCAGCCGCCGCCATCAGGTCCTTTGCGACTTTCTCGTAAGCCTCTTTCGGACGGCCTTCGCGCAGGCGGACGGTAATCTGCACAAAACCGTTTTTCGGGTTGCGGTCGGCGATAATAAAATTTTCGGCGCGGTAAGCGCGTGTCCGAATTGCGGCAACATCAGCGACGCCGGTGCCGATCATCGCCTGATGTAATGCTTCTAGAAGACCCGGTATTTCGACCGTAGCGTCGAGATTAGCCGAATATTCGACGATGATATGGGGCATGTACGAAAATCCTCCCGTCCAAGCTCTCGTTGGGGTCGTTGACGTGCCCCGGCGAAGACATTTAACATGTTAATCATCAGCCGGGGCCGGCCGTCAAGCCGATCGACGCCATCCTCTGCCGACACCTGACCACAAGAGCGCGCACCGCCACGCCACCGGGGAGACATGTCCATGCCATTGCCACTCGACCGCCTGAAGGGTTCGATCCCGCCGCTGCTGACGCCGTTCAAAAATGGTGAGGTCGATTACGACACCTACGCGCGGCTGGTTGAGATGCAGATCCGCGAGGGCTCGCACGGCATCCTCGTCAATGGCACGACCTCGGAGCCCGCATCGCTGACGACGGAGGAGCGCAATCGCCTGGTCACGCTCGCGGTCGAAGTCGCCAATGGCCGCGTACCGATCGTCGCCGCCACCGGCTCGCAGGCGATCTGGGAAACCCGCATTCTCACCGACCACGCGGCGAAGGCCGGCGCCGATGCGCTGTTGATCGTCACGCCTTATTACACCCGCCCGCCGCAGCGCGGCATGGTCGCTTATTATCTCGATGTGATGAAGGGCATCGATCTGCCCTGGATGATCTATCACATCCCCGGACGCGCGGCGGTCGACATCAAGATCGATACCGTCAAGGAGCTGCGCGAGAAGTCGCCGAATTTCGTCGGCATGAAACACGCTTCGCTCGATCTCGATTTCGTCACCGAATGTCTTGCGGTCGCTGGCGAGGATTTTCGCATTTTCGTTGGACTCGAAGAGCTGTCATTCCCAATGATGGCGATCGGCGCCTGTGGCCTGATGAATGCGGTCGGCAATCTGCGGCCGCGCGTGTTGTCGGATCTGTGCGAGGCGGTGTGGCGCGGCGATTTGATGGAGGCGCGCGCGGCGCATCATCGCCTGCACGATCTCAACAAGGCCATTTTCTATGATACCAATCCGATTCCCATCAAATACATGGCCAAGCGTCTTGGGATTATCGATCACAACGAGCACCGTCTGCCGATGGTGCCCGCCACGCCGGAACTCGAAAAGCGGCTCGATAACGTGTTGTCTCGGGCCGGCCTTCTGACGAGTGAAGCAGCAGAATGAAATTAGCCAGTTTTACCCATCGCGGCCGCGCCGGATATGGCGCGGTGATCGACGGCGGCATTGTCGATGTCAGGCCTCGCCTGCCACGCCTCCACACATTGCTCGATGCCCTGCGCGCCGATGCGCTGAATGAGGTGATGGAAATCGCCGCCAATGTGCGGCCGGATTTTCCGCTTGCCGATGTGCAACTGTTGCCGCCCGTGCTCGGACCGGAAAAGATCCTTTGCATCGGCGTCAATTACGGCAATCGCAACGAGGAATATAAGGACGGTTCGGAAAAGCCGAAATATCCGAGCATGTTCTTCCGCACGCCAGGCTCCTTTGTCGGTCACGGCCAGCCGCTGATCCGGCCGCCGGAATCGCCGCAGCTCGATTACGAAGGCGAGATCGTGATCGTCATCGGCAAGGAATGCCATCGCATCAGCGCTGATCAGGCGGCCGATCACATCATCGGCTACAGCCTCTGCAATGAAGGCACCATTCGCGACTGGGTGCGGCACGCCAAATTCAACGTCACCCAGGGCAAGAATTTCGACAGATCCGGTTCGATCGGTCCGTGGATGGTGACGGCGGATGAAATTCCCTATGGCAAGCCATTGCAGCTGACGACAACGGTGAATGGTGAGGTGCGGCAGAGCGACACTACCGAAAATCTGATTTTCGATTACGGCGCGCTGCTGGCTTACATCACCACTTTCACCACGCTGAAGCCTGGCGACATGATCGTCACCGGCACGCCGACCGGCGCCGGCGCGCGCTTCGATCCACCGAAATGGCTGGTGCCCGGCGACATCATCGAAGTCAGCGTTCCGGAGATCGGCGTGCTCCGCAACGGCGTCGAGGATGGCTTGTGAGCGACAGGCTGCGACCCTTCGACCGCTCCCTGCCGATGCAGCTGATGCTGGCGCGGGAAGCGGTGATGCAGCGATTTCGTCCGCATCTCGCCGCGCATGGTTTAACCGATCAGCAATGGCGGATCGTGCGCGCGCTGTCGGAAGTGGAGTCGCTGGAGATCGTCGAACTTGGTCGCGCCTGCTGTCTGCACACGGCTTCGCTATCGCGCATCCTGCCGAAGCTTGAGAAAGACGGGCTGGTGTCACGGCGCGGCAGCAAAACGGACGCGCGACGTGTCGCCATGTCGCTGACGGCGAAGGGGAGGCGGCTGTTCGAGGTGGCATCGCCGCAATCGGAAGCTATCTATGCGCAACTGGCGCAGGATATCGGCCCCGCGCGCCTCGAGCAGATTTATGACTTGCTGGATGACGTGATCGGGAGGCTCGCCGAGCAGCCTTCGTTGCCAGCAGCGAAGTTGCCGTCCTCGAAAGAGTCATCACCCATGACGATGCGGCGTGCTGCGGTGAGATAGCGTTTTCAAGCGACCTGGACCTGTCCGCGGAACATCAATCCGACACACAAAGAGGGGGCATCATGAACGCTTTTGCCGGCAAGGTGGTCGTGGTGACAGGGGGCAGTCGCGGGATTGGGCGCGGCATCGCGGAAAGCTTTGCACGCGAAGGCGCGCAGACGGTGATTGCCGGAACCTCGGAAAAGAATTTGCAGGCTGCTGCGGAAATCATTGCCGCGACGGGCGGGCCGCATCCGGTGACGGCGGCGCTCGATCTGCGCAAACTGTCCGATTGCGAGCGCCTGCATGCGCTGGTGAAAAAGGGCCTCGGCCGCTGCGACATTCTCATCAACAATGCTGGCGCCACCAAGGCCGGCAATTTTTCAAGCCTCAGCGATGACAGCTGGATGGATGGTTTTGCACTGAAATTCTTCGGCTGCGTGCGGCTGTCGCGGCTTTTCTGGCCGATGCTGAAGGATGCGCAGGGCCACATCGTCAATATCGGCGGCGGAGCAGCGCGGACACCCAGCGCCGACTTTCTGATGGGCGGCTCGTGCAACGCGGCGATGGCGAATTTCACCAAGGGGCTGTCGCAGCTCGGCATGAAGGATGGCGTCAATGTCAACATCATCCATCCGGGATTGACGGCGACCGATCGCGTGCAGGATCTGTTCGCGCAGAAGGCAAGCGCCGCCGGCAAAACGGTGCAGGAGATCAGCGCCGAGGCGCTGGCGCGCGATGGCATCCGCCGCATGGCCGAGCCGGATGACATCGCGGCGCTGACATTGTTTCTATGCAGCAAACAGGGGCGGCATATCCAGGGCGCGGCGATCCCCGTCGATGGCGGCGCGCAACCGGGATATTATTGAGTTGGATTTGTTGCCACGAATCCGGAGAGCGTGACTGCGCCCTCTCCCCTTGCGGGAGAGGGCTCCTCTGATCTCTCACCAGACTCTGACGGGAGAGGGGTTACCCCGCATCAAACCCAGGGCTGGCGATAATAATCATACACTTCGCGACCGCGGGTCCGATCGCTCCAGTCCCAGTCGCTCTCGTCGCGATAACGCGGCGCGCTGTCGAGTTGCTCGCGTGTGATGTTCACCTGATAGCCGCCGAGATCGATATTGTAATCGAGCGACGACCAAGGCAGCGGATAATGGTCATCGCCGATGCCCATGAAGCCGCCGAAGCTCAATACGGCATAATCGACTTTGCCGGAGCGCTTGCCGATCATGATGCGTTCGATCGAGCCGATCTTCTTGCCATCCGGTCCGTAAACGGCGGTGCCTTCCACTTTGTCGCTGGCGATGCAGTCATAGGTCTCACGTTCCACCATCTTGCTCCTCCATTATGGACATAGGAGCAATACGGAGGAACGTGAGCCGTTCCTCGGGCGTTTCGTCGCGCGTCAGGCGCGCGCCCCTGAGGCTTCTGTCTCCGGAACGGAATCGGCATTCACCGACAATTTGACGACATTGCCTTCGACAGCGCCGACCAGCTTGGTGTCGATATAATGGTGGTGGCCTTCATGGCCGGGCCCGCTGTCTTTCTTGGTCAGCTTGATGCGGTTGCCTTCGACGCGATCAACGGTGCCGACATGGGCGCCGTCCTTGCCGATCACGTCCATATGCTCTTTGATGTCCATGGGTTCCTCCTGTACGCGGCGCTAACGCAAGGAACGCGCAGTGGTTTCACTGCGCGTTTGCATTTCACGGCGTGTGGCGGGCCCGAGGTCAGGCGGATTTGCGTTCCGCCATTTCCAGCACATGGGTTTCTTCTGGCACCGTTTCGGTGGCGAGGATTCGGCGATCGATATCGGCGATCTTGGTGACGCCGGTCAGTGCCATGGTGATGTCCAGCTCCTTGCGGATGATGTCGATCGCCTTGCTGACGCCAGCTTTGCCCATTGCACCAAGACCAAAGATATAAGCGCGGCCCATCAGGCAGCTGGTGGCGCCGAGCGCGAGCGCGCGGGCGAGATCCTGGCCGGAGCGAATGCCGCCATCGAACATGATTTCGAGATCGGAGCCGATGGCATCCGCGATCTTCGGCAGCATCGAGATGGAGGATGCGGCGCCGTCGAGCTGGCGGCCGCCGTGATTGGAGACGACGACGGCGTCAGCGCCGCTCTTGCAGGCAAGCTTGGCATCCTCGACATCGAGAATGCCCTTGATGATCAGCTTGCCGGGCCACAAGGAGCGGATCCATGCGACATCCTTCCAGCTCAGCGTGGCGTCGAACTGGCTGGCGGTCCATTGCGCCAGCGAACCGACGCCCTCCATGCCTTTCACATAGCCGTCGAGATTGCCGAAGGTGCGGCTTTTGGCATTGAGGATGCTGGACACCCAGCGCGGCTTGGTCGCCATGTCGACGATGTTGGACAGCTTGATCTTCGGCGGCACGCTGAGGCCGTTCTTGATGTCGCGATGGCGCTGGCCCATCACCTGCAGATCGACGGTGAGCACGAGCGCCGAACAATTGGCGGCCTTGGCGCGCGCGATCAGCTCGGCGATGAAGCCGCGATCGCGGATGACGTAAACCTGAAACCAGAATGGCTTCTTGGTGGCCGCCGCCACCTGCTCGATCGAACAGACCGACATGGTGGAGAGGCAGAACGGGATGCCGGCCTCTTCGGCGGCCTGGGCGGCGAGGATTTCGCCATTGCCATGGATCATGCCGCACAGCCCGACCGGCGCGAGCGCGAGCGGCAACGACGCGTTCTGACCAACGATGGTGGTCGACAGATCGCGCTTGTCGACATCGACCAGCACCCGCTGGCGCAGCTTCACGCGCTCCATATCGGCGCGATTGGCGCGGAAGGTCTCCTCGGCATAGGAGCCGCTATCGACATACTGAAAGAAGGCGCGCGGCACCCGGCGCTCGGCAAGCTGGCGCAGGTCTTCAATGCAGGTAATTGGGGTCATGGCGTTATCCGTCTGTCTACTTTTGGCGTAGCATATTCGGGCAGGGCACGAAAATCGGGCGCTGTCCCTGCGCGCCGGCCCCGGATGCAGCCTCTAGGCTGGAGGATGTTGGATGAATTCCCCCAAGTCAAAGCACGATGAAAAGTCCAGACACGGCGACAAGCCCCATCACAAGGACAGCCAGCAGGAGCGGCTGGACCGGGCGCTGGAGGAAGGGCTGGAAGAGAGCTTTCCCGGTTCCGATCCGATCAACGTGACGCAGCCGGCGCCGAGCCTTGAGGACCGCAAGAGCGGCAAGCAACGCTAAACCCGCGCGCCGGGCCGGGTCAGGGCCTGTTTACGGTATTCGGCCGCCGCCGAAGCTTGCAATTTTTGCTCATAACTTTTGAAGCCATTTGGCCTTAAGATGCTCCTATAAGCCGGCCGGGATGTGTGCTGGCAGGGGATTCAACGAGTGGTACGTCGATATTTCGGGACTGATGGGATTCGCGGCCGTGCCAATGGCATCATCACGCCGGAGCTCGCCCTCAAGGTGGGGCAGGCGGCGGGTCTTGCCTTCCAGCGCGGCGATCATCGCCATCGGGTGGTGATCGGCAAGGATACGCGGCTGTCAGGCTATATGATCGAGACTGCGCTGGTGGCGGGCTTCACCTCGGTCGGCATGGATGTGCTGCTGCTCGGCCCGATCCCGACGCCGGCGGTGGCGATGCTGACGCGGTCGATGCGCGCCGATCTCGGTGTGATGATCTCGGCCTCGCACAACCCGTATGACGATAACGGCATCAAGCTGTTCGGCCCGGACGGCTACAAGCTGTCGGACGCCGTCGAGCACGATATCGAGGAATTGCTCGGCCAGGACCTGTCGCGCCGGCTGGCGCAATCCGCCGATCTTGGCCGTGCCAAGCGTATCGAGGGCGTGCAGGACCGCTATATCGAATTCGCCAAGCGCACCTTGCCGCGCGACCTGTCCTTTGACGGGCTGCGCGTCGTCATCGATTGCGCCAATGGCGCAGGCTATCGCGTGGCTCCGGAAGCCCTGTGGGAACTGGGCGCCGAGGTGATCTCGATCGGCGTCGATCCGGATGGCTTCAACATCAACAAGGATTGCGGCTCGACCGAGCCATCGGCCTTGTGCGCCAAGGTGCGCGAAGTCCGCGCCGATGTCGGCATCGCGCTCGATGGGGACGCCGACCGCGTCGTGATCGTCGACGAGAAGGGCCATGTTGTCGATGGCGACCAGCTGATGGCGGTGATCGCCGGCAGCTGGAAGGAAGACGGCCGGCTGACCAAGGACGGCGTGGTCGCCACCATCATGTCCAATCTCGGCTTCGAACGGCATTTGCAGGGCATAGGCCTCAATCTCGCCCGCACGCCGGTCGGCGACCGCTATGTGCTCGAACATATGCGCGAGCACGGCTTCAATCTCGGCGGCGAGCCGTCCGGCCATATCATCCTGTCCGATTACACCACCACGGGCGATGGCCTCGTCGCCGCCCTGCAGGTGCTCGCGGTGGTGCAGCGCCAGGGCAAGCCGGTGTCGGAGGTCTGCCACCGCTTCGAGGCGCTGCCTCAGATCCTCAAGAATGTCCGCTATAAGAAGGGCGCCCCGCTGGAAGACGCCAAGGTCAAGGGCGTGATCACCGGCGCGCAGGAACGGCTGAATGGCAGTGGCCGGCTTGTGATTCGCCCCTCCGGCACGGAACCCGTGATCCGGGTGATGGCCGAGGGCGACGACCAGTATCTGGTGGAAGAGGTGGTTGACGAGATCGTCGAGGCGCTGACGCAGGCGGCGGCTTAAACGAGGTTGTCATTCCGGGGCTGGCCGTAGGCCAGAGCCCGGAATCCAGAACCTCTCCGGCAGGCCTCGTTATCTGACCCCCTGGATTCCAGGCTCGCCTGCATCATTTTGCGCTGGCTGCGTAAACGTGCAAGCGGTGGCAGGCGCCCCGGAATGACGGCACTGCGGTGTCCGCTGACTGTCAGAGTGCAGTTTAGACAACGTGTAAATCGGTGCTTTTAGCTTTGCGGGGAGGGCGTCACCCCTGCTATCGATAGTTTCAGTTTGAACTATCAAGGCTTAGGTTCCCGACGCCCATGATCGTTTGTTCGTGTAACGTCCTGACTGACAGCGCCATCCGCACGGCGTGCCACGCGGCCCGTCCGCGCACGACCGGTCAGGTCTATGGCTGCCTCGGCTGCAGCGCCCAATGCGGCCGCTGCGCACGGACGATCAAAGCCATTATGGATCAAGCCCTTGGCGGCGCCTGCAGCAGCGGCTGCTCGGTCTGCCCGCACACCGCTCAGGCCGAAGAAAAGACCTCCGAAGCCGCCTGACCGCCTGCAAGGCGGAACTTTTCCCCCTTTTCTTCCTTTTCGTGCCGGCCGCTCTTCCGAGCCGCGGAGCCATATCGGACCGCTAACCGCGTGAAAAAGGCGCCACCGCGCCAAATGCCTCTTGAACGCCTCTGTCTTCTTGTTTAGAACTAATCCAAACTAGTTCGTGCCGGGCAGAGTCGCCGGGGAACTGGCTGGCTTTTCGACAGCGCATCGCTCTCCCAAAGCCGACACTGATTTTTTCCTTGCGGGCCCTATGGCCTGCCAAACAAGACGGAGTGCGCGCCATGAAGGGTGATGCGAAGGTCATCGAATATCTCAACAAGGGGCTGCGCAGCGAGCTGACGGCGATCAACCAGTATTGGCTGCATTACCGCATCCTCAATGATTGGGGCTTCGAAGAGCTGGCCAAGAAGTGGCGCGCCGAATCCATCGAAGAGATGCATCACGCCGACAAATTCGTAGACCGCATCCTGTTTCTCGACGGTTTCCCGAACATGCAGGTGCTCGATCCGCTTCGCATCGGCCAAAACGTCAAGGAGATCCTCGAATGCGATCTCGCCGCCGAAATCGATGCGCGGACGCTGTATCAGGAAGCGGCGACCTATAGCCGCTCGGTCAAGGATTACGTCTCGAAAGATCTGTTCGAGGAGTTGATGAAGGATGAGGAAGATCACATCGATTTCCTCGAAAAGCAGCTGAGCCTCGTCGAGAAGGTCGGCCTTGAGCTCTATTCGCAAAAGCATATTGGCAAGCTCAGCGACGACTAAACCTCAGCCAAAACAAAACGAAAAACGCGGCGGATGCTTCATTCGCCGCGTTTTTCTACGTCCTTCGCCGGATGGTTTCCGCTTCGTAAATGCCGTGAACCCTGCTTTTTTCGCATCGCCAAAATCCAATCGTTAATATTCGCGGTTAAAAATCAAGGTTAAGCTGGCCTTAAACAATTGCTGCCAATGTCCTCCACATCAGGTCGCCGCCGAGTGAGGGTGTGGTTATGAATAAAATTTCGACAAGCTTGATTGCAGGGATCGCCGTTGCCGCAATTGCCGCGCCAGCCAATGCAGCGGACATGCCTGCACCGATGATCTACAAGGCCGCACCTCCGGTGCAGGAATTCAGTGGTTGGTATCTGCGTGGCGATATCGGCATGACCAACCAGAAGGTGAAGTCGATCGACAACGTCCTGTTCGATCCGACCGTGCAGGTCATCAGCAAGGAATTCGAATCCGGCATGCTGTTCGGCGCCGGTGTCGGTTATCAGTTCAACGACTGGTTCCGCGTCGACGTGACGGGTGAATATCGCGGCAAGACGACGTTCCGCGGCTTCGATGTTTATCCGGGCGGCGCCAATGACTATACCGGTACCAAGTCGGAATGGCTCGTTCTCGCGAACGCCTATGTCGATCTCGGCACCTGGTGGTGCATCACGCCGTTTATTGGCGCGGGTATCGGCTATTCGCAAAACACCATTAGCAATTTCCGCGATGTCAATGCGCCCAATCTCGGCGTTGCCTATGCGAACAGCCATTCGCAGTGGGAGATGGCCTGGGCGCTGCATGCGGGTCTTGCCTACAAGATCAACAAGAACTTCACTGCTGAATTGTCCTATCGCTACGTGAATCTGGGTGACTTCCAGTCCGGCGACATCATCACCTATACCGGCGTCAACGCCGTCAACAATCCGATGATGTTCAACAACGTGACCTCGCAGGACGTCAGGCTGTCGCTTCGCTGGGCTCTCGGTGGTAACGACTACATGGCCGCGCCGGCTTTCCCGTCCTATTCGCCGCCGCCGCCCGCTTACTCGAAAGATCCGGTGCCGGCTTACTCGCCGCAGCCGCCGCTGATGCGGAAGGGTTGAGAGCTTGATGCCGAAAAGTGCGAAGCGGTTTTCGGATCACATCAAGCGGGAGTGTAAGAATTTCAGTTCTTCAAAAGAAAAAGGGCGGAGCCGCAAGCTCCGCCCTTTTTCTTTGGCGCATCAGGATCGTTGAGCCGGCTTCGAACGCGGCATGGTCGTAAAGCGCTTCGGCTCAGCGTCGAGACGAAACAGGGCAGGGCGCTCGAACAGGAAGCGCAGAATGGTGTTTTTGGTCAGTCGATAAACGATCAGCGGCGTGATCACTGCCATCGTGGTTACGACAGCGGAAGCCGTTCCTGGATCGCCGATGAGATGGGTCCTGGCGAGAACGATGCGCGTGATCACCATTGGCAGGAAGAAGGCAAGATAGATGACGAGCGAATTGCGTCCGCAGGTACGCAGGAATGACGCAAGATCGAACTTGGCCAGCGAAGCGGAGATCGCAACCACGGCGGCCGCGCCGGCAAAGCCGAGCATCAGCGAAACGCCGTAATCATCGGCATGGCCGGTGTGAACGATCGCGAAATTGGCAAGGCCCCATAAGATCAGGCCTGGCAACACCCATCCGATATGAAACCGACTCCAGTCCGCGCCGCGCAAGACGTAAGCGCTGAACAGATAGCCGCTATAGAAATAAACGAAGCGGGCGGCGAACTCGTCAATCACCATCCAGTGGGTTTCGATCGGCGCGATCTCGAGAGCGGCCGCGATCGGCCAGACTATCCATGGCGAGATGTGCCGCGTCAGCCGGGTAGCAAGAAAGAACACCGGCAGGAGATAGATGAACCACAGCGTGCCGAACGGATCGATAAAGGCGAGCAGGAATTCGCGTGTGGCGCCAAGCACCCCTTCCTGGGCAATATAGAAGGGTGTGCGGAAGACGAACTGGATCAGCAGCCACAGCACATAGAAATACGCAAAGTGCAGGATCTTGCGATCGAGAAAGGTGCGCCAGTCCCGGTCGATGGTGTGCGACACGAACAAGCCGGCGATCAGGAAGAAGGCGGGGATACGGAACGGGCGCGCGAATTCCACCACGCCATGCAGCCAGCCGGCATGGCCGAGCGCTTCCTCGGTCGAGAGGGTCGAATGCATCATCACCACAAGGATGATGGAAATCCCCTTGGCGTAGTCGACCCATTCAATCCGGTCGCTTTGGCGTCGGCTGCTCTGAACCTGGCTCTGCGGCATCGCGCACTCCGGCGCCGACCCCTGACGGCGCTGCGCCCCCATCTAGTCCTTCCCGCCTGATCCTGCATCCATCGGCTCCAATTAGAGTCAATGTCCGTTTGTTAAAAGGCACAGTTTTTATGGTTAGCGATGCCTTAACCACTGGCGATTATGGTTTCCAAATTCTTTCTATGTTGCGTTGCTGGAAGGTCATGATGACTGCGATTACTGCCTCGTCGCCCATCGGAAAAGTCAAAGCATCGGTGCCATTTTGCGCGGCTCTCCTGGTGGCTGCAGGCGGGCTTTTCGCAACTCCGGCCGCGGCCCAGGACATGCTGCGCGGCTCCTACGTCACCACGCCGCAATATTATCAATGGGACGGCTTCTATGGCGGCGGGCAGATCGGCTTCAGCAATGCCGATGTCAAATTCGGCAATGCTACGCAGCCGCTGACCGATTACATCCTGCGCAACAGCGTCATTCAGGACAATGTATCGGGTTGGACCACGCTGCCCAATGGCAGCACCAACGGCACGAGCTATGGCGGCTTCATCGGCTATAACTGGCAGTGGGACGATGTGGTGGTCGGCGTCGAGGCCAATTACAATCGGCTGTCGCTGTCGAAGTCGGCTGCGGATTCATTGGGGCGGCGGTTTATTGATAACGACGGCGCATTGCCCGGATACAATTACGATTACTCGGTTCTGGTCGCCGGAAATTCGACCGTGAAGCTGACGGATCTTGCAACCTTCCGTGCGCGTGCAGGCTGGGCAGTCGGGTCGTTGTTGCCCTATGGCTTCATCGGCTTTGCTGTGGCGAGGGCCGATATTACGACATCGGCTACGGTCTCGGCGACGCTCGATCAGGTTTGCGATGGGACTGTGGATCCCTGCGCCTCGAACTACAATATTCCTCTTAATCTGCCGGGACCGCAAACGGTGTCGCGCAGAGGCGTGTTTGCCTATGGCGGCACGCTCGGTCTTGGCTTCGATTGGGCGCTCAGTCAGAACCTGTTCGTGCGCGGTGAGTGGGAGCTCGTTCAGTTGCAGGACATCGAAGGCGTGAGCTTGCGCATCAACACCGCGCGCGCCGCCGTTGGTCTGAAATTCTGACCGCGCAGGGGGCGTCCCATCCGGCGCCCCTCCCAAAGTTCAAATCTGCCATTCGCAAAAGACATTGACGCTGCACGTCGCCTCGACTATCTCCGCCAGTGGGACACCCATCCCCAACGATGGGCCAGCTATCTGGAAGGATAGAGCATGACGACGACGACACCCGGTCAGCGGCCGGCAATTCCGCATTTTTCCTCCGGCCCCTGCGCCAAGCGCCCCGGCTGGACCCTCCAAGCCCTTAAAGACGCGCTGGTAGGCCGCTCGCACCGTTCGAAGCCGGGCAAGGCCAAGCTGAAGCTGGCGATCGATCTCACCCGCGAAATTCTGCAAGTCCCCGCCGATTACAAGATCGGCATCGTTCCCGCGTCCGATACCGGCGCGATGGAAATGGCGATGTGGTCGCTGCTCGGTGCGCGCCCCGTCACGATGCTGGCCTGGGAATCCTTCGGCGAAGGCTGGGTCACCGACGTTGAAAAGCAGCTGAAGCTGAAAGACGTCACCACCTATAAAGCCGGCTACGGCGATATTCCCGATCTGTCGAAGGTCGATAGCGATACCGATATCGTCTTCACCTGGAACGGCACGACTTCGGGCGTGCGCGTGCCGAATGCCGATTGGATCAAGGCCGACCGCAAGGGTCTTGCAATCTGCGATGCGACTTCGGCCGCATTCGCGCAGCCGCTCGATTTTGCAAAGCTCGATGTTGTCACCTTCTCCTGGCAGAAGGCTTTGGGCGGCGAGGCCGCGCATGGCATTCTGATTTTGTCGCCGCGCGCCGTCGAGCGTCTGGAAAGCTACAAGCCGGCTTGGCCACTGCCGAAGATTTTCCGCATGACCAAGAACGGCAAGCTCAACGAAGGCATCTTCGTTGGCGAGACCATCAACACGCCGTCGATGCTGTGCGTGGAGGATTATCTCGACACGCTGAACTGGGCGAAGTCCGCCGGCGGCCTGAAGGGCCTGATCGCGCGCGCCGACGCCAATGCCGGTGCCATTCACGACTGGGTTGCACGCACGAACTGGGTGGACAATCTCGCCACCGATCCGGCAACGCGCTCGAACACGTCGGTCTGTCTGAAGATCGTCGATCCGGCCATCACTGCTTTGTCGGTCGATGCGCAATGGGCGTTCGTGAAGGATCTTGTTGCGATCCTCGAAAAGGAAAACGTCGCCTTCGATTTCGCCAATCACCGCGATGCCTTGCCTGGTCTTCGCATCTGGTGCGGCGCGACCGTCGAACGCAGCGATGTCGAGAAGCTGCTGCCGTGGCTTGATTTCGCCTATGCCAAGGCGAAAGAGCAGCTGGCGAAAGCGGCCTGATAGCCGCGGTCATTCCGGGGCGCGCGTTCACGCGCGAACCCGGAATCCATCTCTCATAACACTTCTGTCTGTCTGATTCCGGGCTCGCTGCTGCGCAGCGCCCCGGAATGACAACAAAGGACATTTTCAATGGCCCCCAAAGTTCTCATCTCCGACGCCTTGTCCCCCGCTGCCGTGCAGATCTTCAAGGATCGCGGCATTGAGGTCGATTTCCAGCCCGCTCTCGGCAAGGACAAGGACAAGCTCGCCGAAGTCATCGGCAATTATGATGGCCTCGCCATCCGTTCGGCCACCAAGGTGACGCCGAAGATCCTGCAGAATGCCAAGAACCTGAAGGTGATCGGTAGAGCCGGCATCGGCGTCGACAATGTCGATATTCCGGCCGCCACCGCCAAGGGCATCATCGTGATGAACACGCCCTTCGGCAATTCGATCACCACCGCCGAACATGCGATCACGCTGATGCTGGCGCTGGCCCGCGAAATTCCGGCCGCCGATCAGTCGACGCAGGCCGGCAAGTGGGAAAAGAACCGGTTCATGGGTGTTGAGATCACCGGCAAGACGCTGGGCGTGATCGGCGCCGGCAATATCGGCTCGATCGTGATCGACCGCGCACTCGGCCTGCGCATGCGCGTGATCGCCTATGATCCGTTCCTAACTCCGGAGCGTGCGCTCGAACTCGGCGTCGAAAAGGTCGAGTTGGAAGACCTGTTCAAGCGCGCCGATTTCATCACCCTGCACACGCCACTGACCGACAAGACCCGCAACATCGTCGATGCCAAGGCGCTGGCGATGACCAAGAAGGGCGTGCGTATCATCAATTGCGCGCGTGGCGGTCTTGTGGACGAGGTGGCGTTGCGTGCCGCGCTCGATTCCGGCCATGTCGCTGGCGCTGCTTTCGACGTGTTCTCGACCGAGCCTGCGACCGAAAATCCGCTATTCGGTCATCCGAATGTGATCTGCACGCCGCATCTGGGCGCCTCGACCTCGGAAGCGCAGGAGAATGTCGCCCTGCAGGTCGCCGATCAGATGTCCGAATATCTGCTGCGCGGCGCGATCTCCAACGCTGTCAACTTCCCGTCGATTACGGCGGAAGAGGCGCCGCGCCTCAAGCCGTTTGTCGAACTGGCCGAAAAGCTCGGCTCTTTCGCCGGTCAGCTGACCGAGGGCGATCTGAAGAAGCTCCAGATCACCTATGAAGGCAATGTCGCGCAGATGAAAACCAAGGCGCTGACGTCGGCAGCGGTTGCCGGCTTCCTGCGGCCGATGCTGCAGGATGTCAATGTCGTGTCGGCGCCGGTGATCGCCAAGGATCGCGGCATCATCGTCGAGGAGGTCACCCGCGAGGCCGCAGGCGATTACGAAAGCCTGATCACGGTGACGGTGGAGATGGAAGGACAATCCCGCAGCGTGTCGGGCACGGTGTTCGCCGATGCGCGTCCGCGGATCGTCAACATCAAGGGCATTCGCATGGACGCGGAATTCGGCCCGAACATGATCTACATCACCAATCTCGACAAGCCGGGCTTCATCGGCAAGTTCTCCGGTACGCTCGGTGAAGCCGGGATCAATATCGCCACCTTCCATGTCGGTCGCGAAGCGCCTGGTGGCAATGCCGTGGCGTTGATCGAGGTCGACGGCGAATTGCCGCCAAAGGTGCTGGAAGCCGTGCGCGCGCTTCCGCAGGTGCAGTCGGCGCGGCCGCTGAAATTCTGATCGCGCAGACACACGCCACTGACGAGACCAAAAAGACCGCGAAGGATGAGGCATCCTTCGCGGTCTTTGCTTTTCAGCATGAACGATTCCGGCTTCACACGCGCGAAGCTGGAAAGCCTTAGGTTCTTGCGCCCTTAGCGGTGATGTCCGCCGTGGTGCCCGCCACCATGATGACCGCCACCGTGACGATGGCCGCCATGATGCACACTGCGATGTCCGCCGCCGCGATGGACGTGGGCATGAGAGCGGCGCACGCTGTTGCGGTGCCAGCTGGAATGATTGTGCCAGCTGTTATGATAGTTGTTGTGCCACGAATAGTGGTTGCGCCAATGCCAGTTGCCGCCGCCACGATAGACGACACCGGGGCCGCAAGGATACCAGCCGGCGCCATGCCACCCGGCGTTGCGCCAGCAACGGCCGCCGACATACTGCACAGGCTCAACGCGATTAAGGTCGGCCGTCGCGGCGCCAAGCGCACCGCCGGCTGTGACAGGTGCGGCTTCAGCCGAGCTGCCAGCGAATAGTCCGAGCGTCACCGCCAGTGCGGCGGCCATTGCAAAAACAGAACGACGCATTGCTTTCATCTCCAAGGGTTCATCCCAAAATGCTTCTCCCTGGAAACTGTGCGTGACGGTCATCACGCCGGCAACTGTGCGATCATAAAACGCAGGCGCATTCGCGCAGCAATATGAATAATCGGTATGTCCAATCACTCTTTTGCATCGCGTTCTGGCGATAACGGCATCAGCGCGGCCAATATTGTATGAATGCCGTTGCTAAAATTGCCGCATGTGACCGCGCGTTCATGCGTGACGCGGCTTTTTTTACGCGCGGGTTGTCGTCACCCTTCCGGTGCAACGACTGTTCGCTGCTGCCGGGTCGAGAGCAGAACGCCGCCGACGATCAGCACGGTGCCGACAAGGTGATACCAGGCCGGGCGCTCACCGAGAAACGTAATGGCGAGCGTCGAGCCGAAGATGACGATGAGCGGATAGAGTTGTGCCACCCGATTCGGCCCGATCAGCTGAATGCTGCGATTGAAGCACAGATAAGCGATGATCGACGGGAAGACGCCCATATAGATGAAGATCAGGATAGAATGCAGGTCGAAAGGCGGCGTGCCGACGGCAATGGTCTCCCAGATCAAGAGCGGAATGATCACGAGCGTGCCGGTGATGGAGATCATGGTCAGGAATGACATCGGATGCATCGGCGCGCGGAATTTTCGCGTCAGCGGCGAATAGAAAGCGAAGATCAGCAGCGCGAAGATGATCCAGAGGTCACCGCGATTGAACGAGATCGCGTGCAGCACGTCCGGATCGCCGCGCAACAGGATCACCGCGACGCCGCAGAAGGAAATCGCGATGCCAACCAGCTGCCGGGTGCTGAGCTTGTCGCCAATGACGAGATAGGTCGTCACGCCGACGATGAGTGGGATGGTGCACTGGATCAGCAGGCCATTGATTGCCTGCGTATATTGCAGGCCCCAATAGGAGGCGAAGGCATAGCCCGATGCGCCGGTAAAGCCGAGCAGGCAGAGCATCGGCAAATGCTGCCGGATCACCGGCCAGTCGCGCTTGAGATGATGCCAGGTGAAGGGCAGCAGGATCATCGATGCGAAGGCCCAGCGCCAGAAGCTGAGCGCGACCGGCGGCATCGACGCCATGGCGTGGCGGCCGAGCACGATATTCATCGACCAGAAGAAATAGGTCAGGACGACGAGCAGCGTCGCCTGGTTGTAAAGCCAGCCGCCAATGCGAGCGACGAACGCGGCCATGGCTTGTTCTCCATCCGGCAATGCGAACTCCGCCGGATGGCGGATCCGGGCTCTTGCTACACAATGACGCCATGCGCAGAAAGGCCGCAGCGCGCATGCCCGGGCTGTTGTGAGGCTTGCCGAAGGATGGATAGAGGCTCGGCACGCGGCCTGCAGGCGTTGGAAAATCGATCCTTTTCAACCGGTTATTGCCGCGCAAATCGGCGCGAATCCGGCCCGTCGCCTTGCTTCGGAGCCCCGCATCCAGTATCCGGGGCTGGCCCTCAGCTTCGGCCGGGCAAGAGGACCTGGGACAAGCGCACCGGGTCGAGAGCACCCGGTTGGATGTCAGGGTCCGGGCGGCGGCCCACTGGAGGGATTTAAGAGAATGGCCAACGTAGTTGTCGTCGGAGCGCAGTGGGGCGACGAAGGCAAAGGCAAGATCGTCGATTGGCTGTCGGAGCAGGCCGATGTGATCGTCCGCTTCCAGGGCGGTCACAATGCCGGCCATACGCTCGTCATCGACGGCAATGTCTACAAGCTGTCGCTATTGCCGTCCGGCGTCGTGCGCCCGAACAAGCTGTCGGTGATCGGCAACGGCGTCGTCGTCGACCCGAAGGCGCTGATCGACGAGATCGACCGGCTCAATGGCCAGGGCGTCTCCGTCTCGCCGGACAATCTGCGCATCGCTGAAAACGCTACGCTGATCTTGTCGCTGCATCGCGACCTCGAGGCGATCCGCGAATCGGGCGCCTCGCGCATCGGCACCACCAAGCGCGGCATCGGCCCGGCCTATGAAGACAAGGTCGGCCGCCGCGCCATCCGGGTGATGGATCTGGCGGACCTGCCGGCCTTGCGCGGCAAGATCGAGCGGATGCTGGTGCATCACAATGCGCTGCGCCGCGGCTACGGCATGGACGAACTGGCGATGGAGCCGGTTTACAACGAGCTCGCTGGCTATGCGCCGCGCATCCTGCCTTACATGGAATCAAGCTGGCTGCTGCTTGATGCGCGCCGGCGCGAAGGCAAGCGCATCCTGTTCGAGGGCGCCCAGGGTGCCTTACTCGATATCGACCACGGCACCTATCCGTTCGTGACCTCGTCCAACACCGTCGCGGCGCAGGCTGCCACCGGTTCGGGCCTTGGCCCGGGCGCGATCGGCTATGTGCTTGGCATCTGCAAGGCCTATACGACGCGGGTCGGCGAGGGGCCTTTCCCGACCGAGCAGGACAACGAGATCGGCAAGCTGATCGGCGAGCGCGGTCATGAATTCGGCACCGTCACCGGCCGTCCGCGCCGCTGCGGCTGGTTCGATGCCGTGCTGGTGCGACAAACCGTCCGCACCAGCGGCATCAATGGCATTGCCCTGACCAAGCTGGATATTCTGGACGGGTTCAAGGAGATCAAGGTCTGCGTCGGCTATAAGCTCGACGGGCGCGAGATTGACTATCTGCCGGCCAGCGAACATGCGCAGGCGCAGGTCGAGCCGATTTATGAGACGCTGGAAGGCTGGGACCAGCCCACCGCCGGCGCTCGCTCCTGGGCCGATCTGCCGGCCCAGGCGATCAAGTATGTTCGATGGGTCGAGGAGCTGATTGGATGCCCCGTGGCCCTGTTGTCCACGTCTCCGGAGCGCGAAGATACGATTCTAGTGCAGAATCCGTTCGAGACATGACACGATCGGACAATTGGGGACGACGAGGTGTGATCGAGGGCCACGACAAAAAGCATGGCTGATTATTACCCGCTCATTGCCCGCGCCATTACCGGTCTCGACAAGAATACCGGCGAGACCCGCCGCGCCCTTTATGAAAGAGCGCGCACGGCGCTCGTCGCGCAATTGCGCGGCACCGATCCGCCGCTGCCGGAAGCCGAAATCACCAAGGAGCGGCTGGCCCTCGAAGAGGCGATCCGCAAGGTGGAAGCCGAGGCCGCACGCCGCTCGCGGGTCGAAGGTGCGCCCGGCGCCGGCATTCCGGGTGCGGGCATTCCGGGCGCCAAGACGATACCCGGCGCGTCCGGGGCGGGCGCTCCGTCCCGCTTCGGCAACGGGCTCGGATCAGGCCGCGCGCCGACGCCGCCATCGGCCCAGCCGCCGGCACCGCCACCCTCGTCCGATCTCAGCGCCAAAGCGCCGCCGCGCTCTCCGGTCACGCCGCCGCCGCCCGCTCCGCCAACCGGTCCGGCCGGGCGCCCGCAGGACCCCTACGGTGATGCATCGCGCGGCTTTGACGATTCGCTCGAACCGCAGCTGGTGCAGGAGGATTTCAACCGCGACCTGCATCCCGAAGGCATGCATTCCGATGGCCGGCCGGTGCCGGGCTATCCCGGCAATGGCGCGCAGGATGGCGGCTTCCGTGGCCCGTTCCCGCAACGTCCGCCCTTGGGCGACATGGAGGCCGAACTCGAAGAGGAGCGCCGCCGCTCGCGGTCATTCGGTCCGCTGCTGAAGGCACTGGTGGCGCTGGCGCTGATCGCTGCTTTTGTCGGTGTCGTTTATTCACAGCGTGGCGTGATCGGCGAGGTCTGGCAGGCGTTGCGTGGTTCGTCCTCGTCGCAGGTGGCGACGACGCCGACCGACACATCGCAGCCGGCGACCGCCCCGAAACAGGGCAGCGGCAAGATCACCGATCGCCTCGGCGGCCCGAGCACGCAAAATGGTCCGGCGGTGGCGCAGCGCGTCGTCCTCTATGAAGAGGAGCCGAACGACCCGCAGGGCAAGCAGTTTATCGGCTCGGCGGTCTGGCGCACCGAAACGGTTTCGCCCGGACCCGGCCGCCCGCCCGAACTGGCGGTGCGCGCGGATGTGGAAATCCCCGACCGGCGGATGACCATGACCTTCTCGCTCCGGCGCAACACCGACCAGACACTGCCGGCCAGCCACACGATTGAGGTGATGTTCAACCTGCCGGCCGACTTCCCGCCGGGCGGCATCTCCAATGTGCCGGGCGTGTTGATGAAACAGGCCGAACAGACCCGCGGCACGCCGCTGGCCGGTCTGGCGGTTAAGGTCACCAACAACTTCTTCCTGATTGGTCTGTCTGCGGTTGAATCCGACCAGGCCCGCAATATCCAGCTGCTGAAAGAGCGCGCTTGGTTCGATATTCCGATCGTCTACAACAATAACCGGCGAGCAATTCTGGCGATCGAAAAGGGCACGCCCGGAGAGCGCGCTTTCGCCGAGGCTTTTGCGGCCTGGAAACAGTAGGCGGCGTCCGGCGATAGCCGGATGCGCCAATGCATCATGAGATGATCAGTGCACCGATGACGAGCCCTGTCCGGGCTCGATCAAGGCTTCCGTGAAGGGAAATTCGAGGACGATCTCGCCGTCCTCGTCGGTCACCTCGATCGCCGCGCGCAACAAGCGCGGCTCGGTTTCCTCGTCATGCAGGATGTCCCGGATCATCGCCCGCGCCATGCGCCAAGCCTGATCAGGATTATGCAAATCCGCGCCGTCCGGATCGCGGATCAGTTCGCCATCAATACGGGTGTTGAAATAGTAGCGAGGCATAGGCGTCAGTCTGACAGCGTGCTGTGACAGGATCGCGGCAAGCGCCGCCAAAATTGCGGCCATCGTCGAAAAGTTTGAGCGGCGGCAGAAGAAAAATGGACCGAGCTGTGGCCCGGCCCATTGCATTGCAGGAGCTTAGCGCGCGGTCGCAGGCGGCGTCGTGGTCGCTGGCGCGTCGGTGGCAGGCGCCGCCCCGGTCGTGCTCGGCTGTGTGACCGGCGGACGAAGATCGTTCGTCGCCATGTTCGGGTTGTCGAGGCCGGCATAGTAATAAATGAACCCGCCCAGCGCGATCAGTACAAGCGCACCCAACAGAAAGCTTGAGCCGGTGCCGCCATCGGGGTCGCGCTCGAAGTTCTGAAACGGCTCGCGCGGCGGCGTCGTGTTGTGCGGCGTCGTGTCTCGGTAGGGGTCGTAGCTCATGGACGTTGTCTCCGGACGGTTCCTCCGCTCGTCAACGTCCTGCGCCACAAACGGGTTCCCGTGTCGCCGCAGCCCCGCCGTTCTTGGGTAAACGGATTCTTCAACATACAGCGCGGAATGCCGCGCACCGCTTTAAGCGAAGCGCGAGCTGCTTGAAGTTCAGCAAGGTGTTGAAGGGGAAACGAAAAAGCCGGGCTTACGGCCCGGCTTTACATTCTGATTCAAAAAGCGCGCTCAATGCGCGGGCAGGGCTTCCTGCATTTTCGGAGTCTCCAGCGCGGCCACCTTGTTCTTGACCGCCTTCTGTACCTTCTCGAACGCACGCACTTCGATCTGGCGCACACGTTCGCGAGAAACGCCGAACTCGGCGGCCAGCTCTTCCAGCGTCACCGGATCATCGGCGAGCCGCCGCGCCTCGAAGATTCGCCGCTCACGATCGTTGAGCACGGTCAGCGCGTGATCGAGCGCGGTGCGACGGTTATCCATCTCCTCGCTGTCAGCCAGGATTTCTTCCTGACCAGCCGAGTCGTCAGCCAACCAGTCCTGCCACTCGCCGGAATCGCCGTCGTCGCGGATCGGCGCGTTGAGGGACGAATCACCGCCGAGGCGGCGGTTCATGTCCACCACGTCCTTTTCCGTCACGCCAAGGCGCTTGGCGATCTGCGCGACCTGATCGGGCTTGAGATCGCCGTCATTGAGCGCGGAGATCTTGCTCTTGGCCTTGCGCAGATTGAAGAACAGCTTCTTCTGGTTGGCGGTGGTGCCCATCTTCACCAGCGACCAGGACCGCAGGATATATTCCTGGATCGCGGCCTTGATCCACCACATCGCGTAAGTCGCCAGCCGGAAGCCCTTGTCGGGTTCGAATCGCTTCACCGCCTGCATCAGGCCGACATTGCCTTCCGAGACGATTTCCGAAATCGGCAGGCCGTAGCCGCGATAACCCATAGCGATTTTCGCCACCAGGCGCAGATGGCTGGTGACGAGCTTGTGCGCAGCGTCGCGATCACCGTGTTCGCGCCAGCTCTTCGCCAACATGTATTCTTCCTGCGGCTCCAGCATCGGAAACCGGCGGATTTCTTCGAGATACTTCGACAAGCCGCCTTCGGCGGTAATCATCGGCATAGCCGTTGAACGGGCCATTCTCGCCCTCCATTCGTTTCATGTCCCCGGGGATCGGCGGACATATGCCCCGCCGCCCTGTTCAGCCCGACGGTGCATGCTGCGGTGCAAACCGCGGGTGCAGAATAGGAGACCGCCCCGCAGAAAGGAAGTTACAATCCTGTCACCAATCGGTGACTGAATGGGCCGGATGAAGCCTCTGATTTATGCTGCATTCTCCGAAACGGGCGAAAGCCCGCCCGGCATCAGACGCCGGACAGTGCGTGGTGCAAACGAGTGAGGGTGACAGGCAGTTCCGATTGGAAATGCGCTATCTCGCCTGTCTCGGGGTGTTGGAAAGTCAGGAGATAGGCATGCAGGGCCTGTCTTCCAAGACCCTCCAAGGCTTTTTGAGCCTCTGGCGTGAGGCGGCTGATCCTGGTCTTGAAGCCAGTAGCATAGGTCTCGTCACCCATGATCGGGTGGCCGATATGGGCTAAATGCACCCTGATCTGGTGGGTTCGGCCGGTTTCCAGCCGGCATTCGATCAGGCTGGCGATGGGCTTGCCGTCGGCACCCAGGAACTTTTCCTGCACCTCCCAATGGGTGATCGCCTCCCGGCCGCTGTTGCGGACAGCCATTTTGTCGCGGGCATGGGGGTGGCGGTCGATCGGCGCTTCGATGGTCCCCCGGGCGCGGTCGGGCACCCCCCAGGCGAATGCGACATAAGCACGCTCCAGCGGACCGGTGCGGCCGTGATCGGCGAATTGTTCCGACAGGGCGCGATGGGCGTGATCGGTCTTGGCGATCACCATGACCCCCGACGTATTCTTGTCGAGCCGGTGGACGATGCCCGGCCGCATTACCCCGCCGATGCCGGACAACGAGGCGCCGCAATGGGCGATCAGGGCATTGACGAGGGTGCCGGTCTGATGCCCCGCCCCCGGATGCACGACGAGGCCCGCCGGCTTGTCGATCACGATCAGCGCATCGTCCTCATGGAGAATCGATAGCGGGATGTCCTCGCCATCCGGCTCGGCCGGTTGCGGCGGCGGCACGTTAACCGTCAGGCTTTCACCGGATTTGACGCGATAACCGGGATCAAGGATGGTGCGGCCGCCGGCCGTCACGGCGCCTTCGAGAATCAACGCCTTCAGCCGCGTGCGCGACAAGGCAGAAAGCCCGGAGGCCAGAATGCGGTCGAGCCGGTCGCCGGCTTGTTGCTCGTCGACCTGTAATGTCTCCACCTGACCGGCTTCGGCTTGCGACGTTTGCGCCTGCAACGCCTCCGCTTCCTCGACCTCGAAAGCTTCGTCGTCTAACGCTTCGATCTCTTCAACCTGCGCCTTATCGATCGGCTTTTTGCTCATTTCACCCATCCGGCCCGCAAGTTCTCAATGATGTCCAAATCTAACGCTGACGATCTCAAAGACCCCGACGGCAAGCCGCTCGATCCTGGCGCGCAGGCGGTGGTCAACCGTGTCCGCAGGATGTCGATGCTATCCGGCTTCGCGACTCTGCTCGGCATCTCCGTGGTGATCGTGATGATCGGCTACCGGGTTTTCCGCAGCGAGGGAAGTGCGCCCGCCAATGTCGATGTCGTGACGATGGTGCCGAAAGGCGCGAAAGTGTTGTCGACCGCTGTAGCCGGCGACCGCGTGGTGGTGACGCTCGACATCGGCGGCGGGACAGAAATCCGTACGTTCGACGCGCGCTCGCTGCAGCCGGCCGGGCGGCTGCGCTTTGCCAATGAGCCGTGACTCATTGGCGGGAACTCCCTCGCGAGTGGCCGTAAAAGCACGCCGAAAAGAACCGCGGGGCCGCGGGTTGTAATCCCGCGCGGAATCTATATACCTGACGGCATCGAGCTTTCGGCCGAACGACTTGGCCTGTCGCGCAAGACGCGTCTGAACAACGACATTCCCTCCTAAATCTCGACTAAACCCGGCTGCGCTCAGGCGCGGCTTTATACACGCATATCTAAAGGATTGGCTCCCATGCAGACGGGAACCGTGAAGTGGTTCAACGCGACCAAAGGTTTCGGATTCATTCAGCCGGACGACGGTGGTCAGGACGTTTTCGTGCACATCAGTGCCGTTGAGCGTGCTGGCATGTCGGGTCTGAACGAAGGTCAGAAGATCTCGTTCGAACTTCGTGCTGATCGCAAGACCGGCAAGTCGTCGGCCGATAATCTCCGCGCCGCTTGATTGGCGCCTGAAGGTTAAAGTGAAGCCCCGTCGGGATGACCGGCGGGGTTTTGCTTTTAACGGCAGCACAATGTCGCATCGTTTCGGTGCGCTATGCATGCCGCCGCCTGTTGCCGAACCAATTCGTGTCATATGACGTTGGGCGCTTGTTGCCGTTCCAATGGAGAAGACACTGGCGAAACAGGTGATCATTATCGGGGGCGGAGCCAGCGGAACGCTGCTGGGGTGCCAGCTTCTGAAAGGAGCGGCGCCCAAACTCCGTGTCACGCTGATTGAACGCCGCGAGGATGTGGGGCGTGGCGTTGCTTATTCCACCAGTAATCCTGCGCATCTTTTGAATGTGCCCGCGGTGCAGCTGACAGCGGTCATGGCCGATGGCGCAGTCCATCGTGGCGTTGTCGTCGTGCTGGCGACGGTAATGGAATTTCATAGCGTTGATGTGCCACAGACCATTTTCGTCGGCGGATCGGCTGACGCCGTCGGCCGATGACACCGTGCTGCTGATCGGCACTGGCCTGACAATGATCGATCACGTTGTGATATTGGTGGGACAGGGCCATCGCGGGCCGATCATTGCGATGTCGCGGCGCGGATTGCTGCCACAGCCGCATCGCCAGGTGGCGGCCATCAACATCGATCGCACAGAGATTCCATTGGCGCGACTGCGTCACAGATGGTCTGGCTGCGCCAACGCTTTTTGCCGTGCCGCCGACTGGCGCGCGGTCTTCGACGCGCTGCGCCCGATGATGAGCGAGATGTGGCAGTCGCTGCCGGTCATGGAGAAAAAGCGCTTTCTGCGTCACGCCAGAGCCTGGTGGGACGTTCATCGTCATCGGATGGCTCCGCAGATTGCCAGGCAGATCGAGGCGCTGATCGCGGACGGGCGTTTGATGATCGTTGCGGCGAAGATCGCCGGCATCGGGGACGAAGGCGGCCGCAAGATTGTGCGCTTCCGGCGGCAACACAGCGCTTTGGTCGAGACCATCAGCGTCGATACCATTCTGGATTGCCGCGGCCTGAACAACAGCCTCAGCGATACCGGCAATCCTGTGCTGCGCGATCTGGCCGAGCAGGGCATGGCGACATCCGATCCGCTGAGAATGGGTGTCGCAGTCACAGATGACGGCGCGCTGATCGATGCCAGTGGTGCTGCTCTTCGCAATCGGCCCGCTGACGCGCGGAAAATTCTGGGAGATCGTGGCTGTCCCTGACATCCGCATGCGCTGCGCAAGGCTGGCGGGGCATACCCGCGCGCGCCTGGCGGGGTGAGCTTTTCAATCACTTAGCCAAGGATTTGGGGCACCATTGTTCTTCAACGCTTTTCAACTTCGTTTTCCAAATCAGTAATCGCGTCGTTGGTCGAACACAGGGATGCTCTGCGCCAATATTATCCCGCGCAGGCCGATGCGGATCCGGCTAGAGCGTTGTCCTGCCGTTCACGAGTAGCGTCATTGTTCGAATCGATTTCGGCGCGCAGGGCGTCCCAGCGACAAAAAGCAGACTTACTCTGCCCTCAAGAGATTTGTGGATGCAAATTCTACGAATGAGCCATTACAGAAATATAATATGCGTTTGATGAGCGCTTGATATGGCAGTATAGAATATAATCACTGCTAGACAGTCGAGAGCCACGCTGATGCGTTATCTGCCGATCTTCGTTGATCTGCAAACCGGGCCGATCCTGCTGGTGGGGGCCGGTGAATTGGTGCGCGCAAAGCTTCGGTTGTTGCTCTCTGCCGGCGCACCGCGGATCAAATGGTTTGCAACCGATGGCGATTACGATGCCGGGGTGGATGACCAAGCCGCCGCGCGCATTGAGCGGCTCGACACCGCCCCACTTGAAGCCGACCTTTCCGGTGTCGTCGCTATCCTCTGCGCCGGTGCCGGAGCGCTGGGGGAAGCGGTGTCGGCCCGGGCGCGAGCCGTCGGCATTCCTGTCAACGTCATGGACGATCTCGTCCATTCGACCTTCATTTTCCCGGCGATCATCGATCGCGGCGATGTCGTCGTCGCTGTTGGCACGGGCGGCGCGTCACCTGTTGTTGCGCGGCGCGTACGTGAGAAAATCGAATGCATTCTGCCGGCGCGCATCGGCGAGCTTGCAAATTTCATCGGTCGATGGCGCAAGCCGATGCAGGCGCGTTTGCCTCAGATGTCGATGCGTCGAAAATTCTGGGAGCGCATTGTCGATGGTCCGATCGGCGCGCTAATCCTGGCCGGTCGCGCGCAGGAGGCCGACGATCAGCTTGCAGGCATCAGCGATCCGGCCAGCTATGCCAGCGCGGAGCAGGACGGGTTTGTCACGCTGGTCGGAGCGGGGCCTGGCGATCCCGATTTGCTGACGATCAAGGCTCTGCGGGCGTTGCAGGACGCCGATGTGATTTTCCACGATGACCTCGTTTCGCCTGACGTTCTGGATCGCGCGCGTCGTGATGCGGCGCGCGTGCCTGTTGGCAGGCGGATCGGCAAGCCCGGTATTGGTCAGGACGAAATCAACCGTCTGCTGATCGAAGCCGCGCGGAAGGGACAACGCGTTGTGCGCCTGAAAGGAGGCGATTCCTTTGTCTTTGGGCGTGGTGGCGAGGAAGTCGCGGCGTTGCGCGATGCTGGCGTTGCCTATGCTGTTGTGCCCGGCGTGACAGCGGCTATGGGCGCGGCGGCGGAATCCGAGGTGCCGCTGACATTCCGTCATCAGGCCACGCGTATTACGTTTCTGACCGCGCACAAGGCGCGGCACGCTGAAGCGGTGGACTGGTCAGTGCTGACGGATGTCGCAATGACTATTGTTGTCTATATGGGCCTCGCGGCAGCCGCTACCATTCGCGATGGTCTGTTGAAGGCCGGTCGATCGCCGCAGACGCCGGTCGGCGTGGTTGCGCGCGCTACGCGGCCGGATGCCAAAGCGGTCGTCGGCGTGCTTGAAGATCTTCCGGACCTCGTGCAGCAGGTTGATGGTGGCCCGGCCATCCTCATCATCGGCAATGTCGTGTCGCATTCGCTACCCTGGCGTGAGGCCGCACTGGCGCAATACGCCTCCCATTTACAGGCGGCAGCAGAATGACGTCTCCGCTTCAGCAAAAAATCAAGATCGCTGGCCCGTCCGTGGTTACGGCGAACCGCGCGACCGATGGAGTGGTCATCTACCGCACAGCTTCGCATGACTGGTCCGATGCGATTACGGACGCCGCTGTTGTCGAGAATGCGGACGATGCGCGCGCGTTGCTGGCCGAAGCTGTGCAGGACGATCTTCATGCCATCGGCGCCTATATCGCGCCGGTGGTCGTTGTGGGTGGGAGCAAGATTGAAGCCGGAAATCTGCGGGAGCGCATACGCGCCGAAGGCGTAACGGTCCCGCTCGTCAGTGTTAGGTCCTGAGCCGATGTATGTGTATGACGAACTGGATCGCACGCTGGTCAATGAACGCGTTGCGGAATTTCGTGATCAGGTTGCCAGGCGCCTTTCCGGCGAACTGACAGAAGACGAGTTCAAATCGCTTCGACTGATGAACGGCGTCTATCTGCAGCTTCATGCCTACATGCTGCGTGTCGCTATTCCCTATGGCACTCTGTCGTCGGAGCAAATGCGGGCTCTCGCACGCATCGCGCGCGTGTATGACCGGGGCTATGGGCATTTCACGACGCGGCAGAACATTCAGTTTAACTGGATCAAGCTGTCCGACCTGCCGCAGGCCCTTGAAGAACTTGCCGCCGTCGGCATTCACGCCATGCAGACCAGCGGGAATTGCATTCGCAACATTACCGCCGACCAATGGGCCGGTGTCGTTCCAGGCGAAGTGGATGATCCGCGGGTATGGGCTGAGATCTTGCGCCAATACGCGACGATGCATCCGGAATTTTCATTTCTTCCGCGCAAGTTCAAGTTTGCCATCACCGCGTCAGATCATGATCGCGCGGCGATCAAGGTGCATGACATCGGCCTGCGATTGCGCAAGAACGACCAAGGAGAGATCGGCTTCGAGGTGCTGGTCGGTGGTGGCCTCGGCCGCACGCCGTTCATCGGCAAGACGATCAGCGAATTCATCAGCCACCGCGACATCCTGAGTTACGTCGAGGCGATCCTGCGCGTCTATAACCAGTACGGCCGGCGCGACAATATCTACAAGGCCCGCATCAAAATTCTGGTCCACGAACTCGGCATTGAGAGATTCAGGCAGGAGGTGGAGGACGAATGGAGGCAGATGCGCGAAGGTGTGCTGTCGCTGGAGGAAGCCGAGGTCGAGGATATCCGCTCGCGGTTCCGATATCCAGCTTATGAGCGCCTGTCCGATTCCCCGCCCGAGCTTGCCGCGGCGGCAGCCGATGCGCGTTTTGAAAAGTGGCGCGCCAATGCGGTGTCACCGCACAAGGTGCCGGGCTATTCGATAGTCACGATTTCGCTAAAGCCTGTCGGCATGCCGCCCGGCGATGCGTCGGCTCACCAGATGGACGGCGTTGCGGATCTGGCGGATCGCTATTCGTTCGGTGAGATCCGAGTCGGCCACGAGCAGAATCTGGCGCTTCCTCATGTCGCGCAGCGTGACCTGCCCGCCCTGTGGCGCGCACTCGATGTGCTTGAAATGGCGACGCCCAACGTCAATCTCGTCACCGATATCATCTGCTGCCCCGGGCTGGATTATTGCTCGCTCGCGAATGCAAGGTCGATCCCGATTGCCCAGGAAATCACCCGGCGCTTCGCCGATCTTGATACGGCAAACAGCATTGGCCGCCTTCACGTCAACATTTCCGGCTGCATCAATGCCTGTGGTCATCATCACGTCGGACATATCGGAATTCTCGGCGTCGAGAAGAATGGCGAAGAATATTACCAGATCACGATCGGCGGCCGCGCCGACGAGGAGGCTGAAGTCGGAACGCTGATCGGTCCGGCGGTGAAATTCGACGATGTCACGGACGTGATCGCGGATGTTGTCGATGCGTATTTGACATTACGCGAGAAGCCGGACGAATTGTTTGTGGACACGGTGAAGCGGCTCGGTGTGGCGCCGTTCAAGGAACGCGTCTATGCCTCTCGTTAAGGGCAACCATATCGTTCAGGACGGTTTTGTCACGATAGGCGAAGATGACGCACTCCCCGTATCGGGGGCGATTCTGCTGCCTGCCGCACGGCTTTTGCAGGATCCCTCCGTCGTCGAGCGACCGTGGCCGGTCGGCGTCATATGGCCGAACAACCGGGATATCGATGAGCTTGTGCCGCATCTGCCAGTTTTAAGCGCGGTCGCACTTGTCTTCCCGTCTTTCCGGGACGGCAGGGCTTATACGCAGGCGCGATTGCTACGGGAGCGACACCGCTATCGCGGCGAGCTTCGCGCGACAGGCCAGGTGCTGCGCGATCAGTTTGTTTTTATGCTGAGGGCCGGATTTGATGCCTTCGAAGTCGTGAAGCAAAGCGACGCGGAGGCTTTCTTCAGCGTTACCAGACGTTACTCCGTTTTTTATCAGCCCACTGCGGAAACGCCGATCACGGCGTTTCACCGCCGGATGATGGCGCATCGGAAAAGTGTATAGCCATGCCATCCGTAAAAGGCGTGCGCGCTGCCGTTCCACCAAAGACACGATTGAGCGAATATGTCCGCGAATTGGATGCGAAGCTGCAGCATGCTTCGCCGACCGACATCATCCACACAGCGTATGATGAAGTCGGCCGCGATCATCTCGCCGTGGTGTCGTCGTTCGGTGCCGAATCGGCGGCGCTGTTGAAGTTGGCCGCGGATGTCGACCCGGCCATCCCGGTGGTGTTTCTCGATACCGGCTGGCTTTTTGATGAAACGCTTGCTTATCGTGATGTGCTGGTCAAACACCTCGGGCTTAAAGACGTCCGGACACTTCATCCTGCTGTGGCCGATGTCGCGCGGGATGACGCGGAGCGCAATCTTTGGTTTTCTGATCCTGATCGTTGCTGTCACCTCCGGAAGGTGGAACCATTGCAACGTGGTCTGGCGCCGTTTCGCGCTTGGCTGAACGGCCGCAAGCGGTTTCAGGGTGCCCATAGAGCCTTGATGCCGGTCGTTGAAGCCGATGGAGACAGGCTGAAATTCAATCCATTGGCGCATGCGGATCCCAGCGACCTGAAAGCGCTTTACGCTGAGATGAAGTTGCCGCCACACCCGCTGGTCGCCGCGGGCTTCTCGTCGCTCGGATGCATGCCGTGCACCAGCCGCACAGCGGCAGGCGAAGATGCCCGGGCCGGACGCTGGCGCGGTCGCGGCAAGACAGAATGCGGCATTCACACGAGTAAGGGGTCCTAGCCAAGACACGGCATGAGGCCGCGGCCAGTAGCTACTTTCGTCGTGTGTATCGAAAGATACGACGATTTCATAGCCGGATGTCTATCGGCGCAAGAGCGATGGCAAAAAATTATTGGTAATTGTTCTGGCACCGCGATCGTCATCCGCGGCTAGCAGATCGCAAAGATGCACTTCGAATGTTTACGCGCATCTTTTTGGCTGCATTCGCTGTAGTCGTTATCGAATCATAGTACTTGGCCGCAATTGCCGCTGACCGGGATCGATCTGGGGCGCAAGTCTTTGGATTTGCAATTCTTTCAGGAAAACAGCGGCTTAGCCGGTTGCTGGCGCTCCCTAGGGGAATCGAACCCCTGTTTCAGCCTTGAGAGGGCCGCGTCCTAACCGCTAGACGAAGGGAGCGTGGGCCCTCAGATAGCCTCGTTCCGTCGGCGGTGCAAGCACAGCTGGAGCGCGGGCACCTCTTTGTTCGAGGGCACGGGACATCCGGGTGCTGCCACCACCGACCGAATGCGCCGTTCGCCAGGGGCGGCCTCCGGAGAGAGGGCAAAGCACCGCTGCCTCGAGCCGACATCCCATGAGCTGCACCGGCATCGGCAACTCGCGCTGCAACCACATTGAGCTGCAACAGCTTTCACAGGTCAGCGTGCAACTGGCGTCACGCACAGCAATGTTCCTCACAAGTCAACTGCGCGCGCAAACGCAATCACGTCGCGCATTTCACATTGCATCTGGACACTCATGTCCGCTTCGTTTCCGCATTCAGTATATCGCGTGTTGCGCACGCGAAGCGGGCCCGCCAACGAAAAGCAACCGCTCATCTTCTGCTGTGATTTTCCTAAAGAGAACGTAATTCGTTTTTGTGCGTACGCGATGTCGCGGCTGTATATCCGAATATGATTCACTATTGACGCGGCTTTGATCGTCGTTACGATCCCCTCACGCGTGTCGGGTGGACCGGAGGGACGTTTCCATGCTTCGACTTCGTTTGCGATTGCTGGCGGCTGTGTTGTGCGCCGCGACGATGATAGTATCTTCCACTGTCGACGCATTTATGGGCAGCGCGCGTGCGCAAACTGAGCAGAAGACCAAGCTCAAGATCGCATTTCCTACATCGCCGCACGCTTTCGCGCTGCCGCATTTCGTGGCGATGGAGAAGGGCTGGCTGACCGATGCCGGTCTTGATGTCGAAGAGCAATGGTTGATCGGCGACACCACGGTGATCCGCCTGATCGTTACCGGCGAAGCCGATCTTTGCGTCACCGGATTGCCTGCTGCGTTTTCCGCTATTGCCGCCGGCGCCCAGGTCAAGGCGATCGGCTCGCAACAGGTGATCTTTGATTTTCAGATGGTGACCGACAAGAAAATCACCAAGGTATCCGAGCTTGATGGCAAGCGCTTCGCGGCTGGACCACCGCTTTCCATTCAAACCGAAGTGCCGCGCGTGATCATGCGCAAATACGGTATCGATCCGGAAAAGGTGCAGTTTCAGCAGGCGGGCGGAACGCCGGACCGTCTGCAAGCGGTGGTGCGCGGCGTCGCCGATGCAACGCTGATCGGTACGTCCTTCGCGCTGCAGGCCGCGGCAAAATATCCGAACGTGCATGTGCTGACGACGGTGCCGAAGGAATTTCCGGGCATGGGCTTTTCCTATGTGATGGCGACTACCAAGAGCCTCGTAGATCCAGCCAGGAAGAAGGCGATGGAGGCCTATATCGAGCAGACCACCATTCGCGCCAGCCGCTTCATCATGGACAATCCGGAAGAAGCGGTGAAAATCCTGATGAAGCGCGTTCCGTCGCTCGATGCCGAGATTGCCAAGCAATCGGTTGTCGATCTCAACAAGGACAATGTCTGGGGTGTCAATGGTGGCCTTGATCGGGAGGTGACGGACTTCACCATTAAATTCAGCCTCGACTCAAAGATGATCCCGTCCGCCGTCACCTATGAGCAGGTGGTCGATCCCTCTCTTGTCGAGGCAGCGCTCGCACGTGCCGGCGGAAAGCGCTGACGTGCAGACAAGCGCTGACAAGGCTGAAGCCGCCACCGCGATGATCGTCGCGCATGGAGTCTCCAAGTGGTTTCGCGTCAACAATGAGGGGCCGGCGAAAGCGCCGGTCGGCCCCTCGGTGCGCTATGCCTTGCGGGACGTGAATTTCTCCGTCTCGCGCGGTGAGTGTATCAGCCTGCTTGGGCCATCCGGTTGTGGCAAGACCACTTTGCTGCGGATGATTGCCGGCCTTCTCAAGCCGTCCGGCGGCAGCATCGTCGTCGATGGCGCGCCGGTGGAAAAGCCGCAGCGCGACCGCTGCATGGTGTTCCAGCATTTCGGCCTGCTGCCATGGCGGAATGTGCTGGAAAACATCGCATTTCCGCTGGAGCTGGATGGCTATTCCAAAGCTGAGCGGCTCGATGCTGCGCAGGAGCTGCTGTCGCTTGTCGGCCTGTCCGATTACGCGCGGCATTTCCCGCACGAAATCTCAGGGGGCATGCAGCAGCGCGTCGGCATTGCCCGCGCGCTGGTGCGAAAGCCGATCCTGCTGATGATGGATGAGCCGTTCGGCGCGCTGGATTCGCAGACGCGGGAGCAATTGCAGGAGGAGTTTCTGCGCATTCGCGAACTGACCAAGCAGACGGTGGTGCTCGTCACCCATGCCATCGATGAGGCGATCCTTCTGTCCGACCGCGTGGTGGTGATGGATTCCAATCCCGGCCGCATCAAGGAATGCGTCGACGTTCCATTCGAAGCGCAAAGTCGTGACGCGCTCGAAATGCGTGCGTCGCCGCAATTCGTTGAACTGAGCAGGCATCTTCGCGATCAGCTGAGGCATTGAGATATGGCCAATGTGGGTATCGAGCCGGAGGTGGTTGTCGAGGACGGCAATGAGGACGCTCTCCGCCGGAAAATCCGGCTGACGGATTATCCGAACGTCATTCGCGCCGTCTCGGTCGCCGCCTTCTTCATCTTATGGGAAGCGGTGGGGCGCGATGTCGACCCGCTGTTCATGACCTATCCGACCGCGATCCTCGCTGCCTTCCGCGACATGATCATAAGCGGTGAGCTGCTGACGGCGATCATCGCCACCATGGGGCCGTTTCTCCTTGGCATGGCGCTGTCGATCGTCGGTGGCATCGCCATCGGCCTCTTGATCGGCCAGTTCCGCCTTGCTGAATATATACTCGATCCGTTTCTGGATGCGCTTTATGCGCTGCCGCGCGTGGCGCTGGTGCCGCTGATCATGATGTGGTTCGGCCTTGGCCTGCCTGGCAAGGTGGTGATCGTTGTCTCGATCGCCATGTTCCCGATCATCGTCAATACCTATGCCGGCGTGCGTGATGTGCGCGCCAACCTGATCGATATCGGCCGAGCCTACGCGGCTAGCGAGTGGCAGATTTTCATCAAGATCATTTTGCCGGCCGCGATACCCTTCATTATGGCCGGCATTCGGCTGGCAGTGGGCCTTGGCGTCATCGGCATCATCGTCGCCGAATTCTTCACTTCGCTGAAGGGGCTTGGCGGACTGATCGTGATCTATGCCAATCAATTCGCGACCGCAAAGATGTTCGTGCCGCTGATTGTCATCGCCGTGCTCAGCATCGCGCTCACCCAGATGGTGATGCTGGTTGAGCGCCGGCTGACAGCGTGGCGGCAAAGTGAACGGGCGGCGGATTAAGGGCGATCCGATGGATGTCGTTCGTCAGATCCTGTTCGTGCCGCCCGCGCCGATGGTATGGGCCAATGCGCTTGGCAGCTTTGCCGAATCCGGGGTCGCAATCGAGACGACGCAGACGCTGTCATCGGACCAGATTGGCAAAGGCCTTGCCGCCGGCGAATTCGATGTCGGCATCGGCGTGATGGATAATGTTATCGCCTGGAACGACATGTTTGCGTCGGACCTCGCCATCATCGCCCAGCTGGAAAAGCACATGTTGATGCGCTTCTGCGCTGCCGGTGATTGCGAGACATTGGCGGACGCGGCGAAAAGGCCGATCGCGGTGGATGCCACGACCAATGGCTTTGTGCTCGTGCTTTATCGGGCGCTGGCAAGGGCGGCTATCGACTGGCGGCAATGCCAGTATGATGAGGTCGGCGGCGTCAAGCATCGTTTTGATGCGATGATGGAAGGGCGCGCTACGTCCACCATTCTGGTGCCGCCCTTCGACGACATGGCGATTGCCAAGGGCTGTCGCAGCCTCTGGAGCGTCGATGACATCGCGCCGGCTTATCCTGGCGTCGTCATCGCGGCGCGACGCGGATGGTTGCGCGAGAAGCCCGATGCGGCGCGGAAATATATCAAGGCATTGCTTTCCGCCAACGATTGGGCTCAGCAGCCGGGCAACGCGGCAGACGCTGAGGTGGCGCTGGTCGAGGCACGCTATTCGCCGAAATCGGCTGCTATTCTGGTTCGCGATGCCGTGCCTGATCTCATGCCTTCAATGGAAGGCTGGAACGAGACGGTTGCGTTGCGCAGCGAATGCGGACTGTTACCGAAGACGCCGATCGGCGAAGTGATCGATACAAGCGTCATTGCGGCCGCGCGGGCCGGGTGACGGGAGCGAGCGAAGGGCCGATGTACGAGTATTTTCCAAATCACTATTCGTGGAATCTCGGGCTGCTGATGGCGCTGCAACTGGGCGGCGAAATGAGTGAGATCGACGAGGCTTGTCGCCCGCTGATCGAAGTGTCGCAGCGGCCGAATGCCCGCGATGACAAGGAGGCTCAGGCACTGTGGTTGTCGCAATGGCGCGCGCTTGCGGAGAAAACCGAGAGTCTGGCCAAGGCTGACGAAGCGCGCGGGTCGCGCTTTGGCGCCGGCCGCAAGTATCTGCGCGCTGCAATCTACTACATGACGGCGGAGCGCATGGCAGCACACCGCGATCCGATCAAGGCCGAGATCTATGGCAAGATACTGGACACGTTCGGCAAGGGCATCGTCCTGCGCGATGTGCCGCTGGAATTCGTCGACATTCCTTACGGCAACACGACGCTGCCGGCGCTTTATTATCGCGCGCCGGGCCAGGGAAAAAAGCCGGTGATGATCCATTTCGACGGCTTCGATGTCATCAAGGAATGGATGTATCTGTGCGGCATCGCCGAGGAGTTTGCCCAACGCGGCATCTCTACGCTGATGGTTGATCATCCGGGCGTCGGCGCGGCTTTGCGCTTGCAGGGGCTGACGACGTCGCCGGAATCGGAACGCTGGGCAACGGCATCAATCGATTATCTTGAGACGCGCGATGATGTCGATCTTACGCGTGTCGGCATCATCGCGATGAGTCTGGGCGGCTATTACGCGCCGCGCGCTGCCGCATTCGAAAAGCGGCTGGCTTGCTGCGTCGCTTGGGGCGCGCGCTGGGACAATGCCTTGTCGCATGGCCGCATCCTGCGCGATCCCAATGCCGCACGCTCCGTGACGGGCTGGGTGGATCACGCCCTGTGGGTCTATGGCGCCAAGGATACCGAAGAGGCGGCCAAGAAAATCGATGCCATGACGCTGGCGCCCGTAATCGACAAAATTACCTGTCCGCTATTTGTGGTGCATGGCGAAAATGACCGGCAGGTGCCGCTCGATCAGGCGCAATTGACGATCGATGGCGCGGTCAATGCGCCGCGCCGTGACTTGCATATCTTCACCAAGGCGGAAGGCGGCGTCGAACATTGCCAGGGCGATCTGTTTTCGGTCGGCATCGATGTGATGACGGACTGGGTCGCCGATGTGTTTCAAACCGGCGGCACGAGGAGTGCTGCCAAACCGGCTTTACATTTAAATCCGAATGATATTCAGTATTGAGATGGGACAAGGGACATAAGCCATGCAGCCATCATCAGCGATCCGCGTTCAAGAGCTTAATCCTGGTCGGCTGACCTATCTGTTTCGCAAGCAGTTCGAGATGTCTAAACTGCAGAAAGGCGAAACGGTGGCGATCGTCAGCGACCTCGGCACACGCCGCGAATTCATCCAGTCCGCGTTTGCCGCGGCCGACGAATTTGGCGCTGACATCTACGAGATGTGCGTGAACTCCATTCCCGGCTGGACCAAGGTCGGCGTGCCGACCATCGGTCAATGCAAGGGCACGCTGGCGGCGGTGAAAGAAGCCGATCTCATCGTCATCTTCCATGTGCCGCTCTTCACCAAATGGCTGAAAGAGGTGATGGATGGCGGCACGCGTGTGCTGATGATCATCGATGCGCCGGATGATCTCGAACAGCTGATGTCGCCGAAGGGTCTGAAGGAGGCGATGAAATACGCCGAAAGCGTCTACAAGCGCACCAAGACCGTGCGGGTGACGAACGAGGCCGGCACCGACTTCACCTATGAATGCGGCGAATATCCGGTGATGACGCAATGGGGCTATGCTGACGAGAAGGGGCATTTCGACCATTGGGGCGCCGGCCACATCCACACCTTCCCGAATGAAGGCAGCGCCACCGGCAAGGTGGTGTTTCAGCCGGGCGACATCATCATCCTTCCATATTGCCGCTACGTCGTCGATCCGGTGACGCTGGAGGTGCGCGACGGCCATATCGTCAAGATCGAAGGCGGCCTCGACGCCAAGCTGATGCGCGACTGGCTGGAAGACGGCAAGACCAGCGAGGATGATAAAGACCCCTATGCGATCTCGCATCTCGGCTGGGGCATGAATCCGCAGGCGCGCTGGTATGGTCTGGCGTTGAACGGTGACGAGCCGGAGCGCAGCCGCGCAGCGGCTCGCGTGTTTCCCGGCAATTTCCTGTTCTCGACCGGGCCGAATACGCAGGGCGGCGGCAAGCGCACCACGCGCGGCCATTACGACGTGCCGATGCGCGACTGCACGGTGACGCTCGACAATCAGGTCATCATCGACAAAGGCAAGCTGGTCGATCCGAAGATGATCGTCGCTCGCGAAGCACGCTTACCTGCGATAAGGCGGAGCCCGATATGCCTGTGGTCGTACCGCGTTCGATCGAGGAGGCCATCCAGCATCTGGCGACAGACGGCGCACGATGCATCGCCGGCGGCCAGTCGCTGGTGGCGATGATGAATGCCGGGCTGCTGACGCCGGCGGTGCTGGTGTCGCTGCGTGATATCGACGAATTGAAAACGATCACCTGCGACGATGCTGGCCTCGCCATCGGCGCCATGGTGCCACATGCAGTGATGGCGGCGTATCAGCCGACCTTCGCCGGCGCAGCGCTCCTTGTGGAAACCGCAAGCAAGATCGGCCATCCGGCGATCCGCAATCAGGGCACGATCGGCGGCTCGGTCTGCCATGCCGATCCAGCCGCCGATTATCCGACCGCGCTGGTCTGCGCCGATGCGGTGATGACGATCGCTGGGCCGAGCGGCAAGCGGCAGGTGCCAGCGCCTGAGTTCTTTCACGGCATGTTCGAAACCGCGGTCGAGAGCGGCGAACTTCTCACGGCCATCGCCGTGCCGCGCACGCCGGATGGCACCCGTGTGCATTACGAGAAATTCGCGCTGATTCACGGCGACTTTGCTGCTGTCTCCGTCGCCAGCATGATTGCGATGGACGATGGCGTCTGCAGCTTCGCGCGGATCGCCATCGGCGCCTGCGGCAGCGCGCCAGTGCGGGTGCGGGAAGCCGAACACGTGCTGATCGGTTCGTCACTCGATGAAGCCGCCATTACCCACTCGGCGAATTTCCTCGTCGCCGCCTGCGACCCCATCGATGATTACCGCGCCAGCGCTGTCTATCGGTTAAAGCTCGTGCCGCGCCTTATTCGGCGCGCGATCGATGCATGCGTGGCGAAGACGGAGCGCGCCGATGCCTGAGGCCACCTTTATGGAACTCAACGTCAATGGCGAAATCCACGACGTTCGATGTTCGCCTTATGCCACCTTGCTCGATGTGCTGCGGCGTGATCTGGCGCTGACCGGCTCGAAACGTGGCTGCAATCAGGGTGTCTGCGGCGCCTGTTCGGTTCTGCTCAATGGCAAGGTGGTGCGTTCCTGCCTGACACTGGCGAACAATGTCGGCGATCGTGCGGTGACGACGATCGAGGGCCTGTTCGCCAACAAGGATATCGCCGCAATCGAAGATGCGTTCCTGAAGACCGGCGCGGTGCAATGCGGCTTCTGCACGCCGGGCATGATCGTCGCCATCGAGGCGCTGCGCCGCAATTGTCCGGCCCCAACCTCGGCTGAGCTCCTGGAAGCGGTGTCCGGCAATCTTTGCCGCTGTTCGGGCTATGCCAAGATCATGGAAGCTGCGGCTGATGCGGTTGGTGTGCAGCGATGAGCGTCGCGACGAGCACCATCGGCGCGAGCTATCCGCGCATTGAAGCCAAGGACAAGATCGCCGGCGATGCACGCTATGTTGATGATCTCAGTTTGCCGGGGCAGCTTTATGCCGCTATCGCGCAAAGCCCTTACGCTCATGCGAAGATCATCAGCATCGACACATCTGAAGCGGAAGCGCTGCCCGGTGTAAGAGCGATCGTGACCGGCGCGGAAGGCAAATTTCCGCGCGTCGGTGGCGTGCTCAAAGACGAGACCATGCTGGCTGTCGGCAAGGTGTGCTATGTCGGCGAGCCGGTCGCTGCAGTCGCCGCCCGCGATTATGCCACCGCGCAACTCGCCGCGCAGCTGATCCGCGTGGAATACGAGCCGCTGCCTGTGGTGCTCTCCATCGATGAGGCGCTCGCGCCCGATGCACCACTGCTGCATGAGAATTTCGCGCAGTATGTCCGCACAATGGAAGGCGGCTCGCGCGACAACATCGTCTGGGAATCCGAACTGACGGAAGGCAATCCCGATCAGGTCTGGGATCAATGCGAGGTTATTCTCGAAAACACCTTCGAGACACAGGCGCAGCAGCACGGCTATATGGAGACCAACGGCGTTCTGGCGCAGATCGATTCCAGTGGCAAGATCACGCTGGTGGCGTCGTGCCAGTCGGCGCATCATGTGCAAATCCGCGTGGCCGAAGAGCTCGGCATGCCGATGTCGAAAATCCGCGTGCAGGTGCCGCGCGTTGGCGGCGGCTTTGGCGGCAAGCACGCGACCAACATTCATTCCATCGCCGCCTGGCTGGCGCGTGAGACGTGCAAGCCGGTCAAGCTCGTGCTGTCGCGCACGCTCGATATGGAAATCCAGCGCTCGCGCCATCCCGCGCGCATCACCATCAAGACCGGCGCGACAAAGGATGGCACGCTGCTGGCGCGCGACATCGACATCACGCTCGATGGCGGCGCTTATGCCGACGAAAGCGCCAATGTGCTAGCCTTCGCGATGCTGATGGCGCGCGGCCCGTACCGCATTCCGCACGTGCGCATTCGTGGCCGCGCTGTCTATACCAACAAGCTGCGCGCCGGCTCCTTCCGCGGCTTTGGCAATCCTCAGGCGACCTTTGCCAGCGAGTCGCAGATCGATGAAATGGCGGCGGCGCTGTCGATCGATCCGATCGAGTTCCGTTTGAAGAATGCGGTTGAAGCCAAGGATCGCTGGATCGGCGGTCATACGCTGGAGACCTGCCAGCTGAAGAATTGCCTGACTGCTGTGCGCGATGCGCAAGCCAAGGCTGCGCCTTTGCCTAAGCCTACGCCGGGAAAGAAGCGCGGCATCGGCTTTTCAAGCCTCACGCATATTTCCGGCCTGATGGGCACGTCGGCCAGCGTGCATCTGCGCACCGATGGCACGGTTGCCGTCAATACCGGCTGCGTCGATATCGGCCAGGGCTCGGATACGGTGATGGCGCAGCTCGCCGCCGGTGTTCTCAATATCGGCCTCGAACGCGTCACCTATGCGCCGCAGGACACCGATCTATCGCCTTACAACTGGAAGACCGCTGGCAGCCGCAGCACCTATATGACCGGCCGCTCGGTCGTTGCCGCAACGATGATCGTCAAGAACAAGATCCTCGAACATGCCAGCGAATTGATGGAATGCGACGTCAAGGATCTGGAGCTCGGTGAGGGCGGAGTCGTCAAGCTGATCGGCGTGCCCGGAAAACAGGTGACATTCAAGGAGGTGGCGCTGCGCTCCTTCTTTAAGGCCGGCGGTCCTGTCTTTGGCTTCGATGGCTTTGTGTTCGATGGCGAACGTTTCGATCCCAAGCGCAGTCTGATCAGGAATCTCGCCTTCGACAATCTCGGCATCTACACCTTCGGCGCGCAATGCGTAGAGGTCGAAGTGGACGAACTGACCGGCAAGGTAGAGGTTCTACGCGCATGGTCGGCGCAGGATGCCGGCCGGGCCATCAATCCTGTTGCGGTGGAAGGACAGATACAGGGCGCTTTCGCGCAAGGGCTTGGCTATGCGCTTTACGAGCAGTTGATTTGGGATGATGACGGGCGGCTCGCTAATCCTTCGCTCGCTGATTACAAGGTGCCGGGCCTTTATGATGTGCCCAGCGTGATTGTGCCGATCATCGTTGAAGACCCGGACCCGACCGGGCCCTTCGGCGCCAAGGGTGTTGGCGAAATTGCGATGGCGGGCGTTGCGCCTGCGGTTGCCAACGCGATTGCTAACGCCACTGGCGCGCGCGTGCGCCGCCTGCCGATGACGCCGGAGCGCGTCTCCGACGCAATCGATGGAGCTTTGCAGTGAAGATCGACGGCAACTTCGTCATCGCAGCGCCGCTGCAATCGGTCTGGGATGCTTTGCTCGATCCCGCCGTGGTCGGCCCTTGCATTCCGGGCTGCAGCGCGATCGAGGTGCTGTCGCCGGAGGAATATCGCGCGAGCGTCACGCTGGAGGTCGGCCCGATCAAGGCCAATTTCACGGCCATGGTCACCGTGACCGAACTGGTGCCTTATGAGAAGGTGACATCGACGACCAAGGGCGAGGAAGGCTCGCGCGCCAGCGTCTTGTCGTCGGTGAATGTTCTATCCGTGCAGGCGATCGATGCCGCGACGACAAAGGTGCAATACGCCTCCGATGTTTCAGTCACCGGCCGGCTCGGCAAGTTTGGATTGGGACTTATGAAAAAGAAGGCGGAAAAGGTGGCCGCCGAGTTCGCTGCGAATTTGCAGGCGCGCCTCGCCTCCAAAGCTGCAGCGACGGTTTGATCAAGCGCAAAGCCTTCGCGTGGGCTGGCATTTAAGGCTTTTCATCATCGTTCGGCTTCCTTAAGCATGGGGTTCGTCCCGGGGGGAGCGTTCGCTCCGTTTTTCAACTCCCAGTCCATGGTCCAGGTCAAAAAGCCAAAGCTGCAACAGGCAATCCTTAATGCCTCGTTCTCGCTGTTTTCCAGATACGGGTATCACGGCACGACCGTCGCGCAGATCGCCAAACAGGCGAAGGTGTCGACAGCGAACGTCTACAGCTATTTCCCCTCGAAGATGCATATCCTCTACGCGATCTATGAGCCGTGGCTGCTCGATCGCCTCGACCGGCTGGAGCAGGATCTCGTTCGGGTGAAATCGCCACGCCGCAAGCTTTATAAGATTTTGCATACCTTGTGGTGCGAAATCCCGGCGGACGACAACGCCTTTGCCAATAATTTCATTCAGGCCATTGCGACCACCGCACCCTCGGAAGGTTATCGGCCGGAATTGCTACGCGCAGCCGTCAGCCGCTTGACCGGGATGCTGCTCACGGCACTGCCGCAGAGCCGCAACAGCAAGGCGCAGGCGGCGCGCGTTGCCAATGTGGTGATGATGGCGTTCGACGGTTACGTGATCGGGCGTCATCTTGCGCCGCACCGGCGATGCGACCACGCCACCATCAATTTCTTTGTCGACTGGCTCGCTAAGGTCGAGGCGCGATAGAGTTTTTATTCTGTGCAGCGCGGCATACGCGGCAGGCCGGGAGCGCCAAAACATGCCGTGTTTGCAATCGTGACAGCAGCGGCATTTCGACCAGCCGATAGACCAGCAGGCCGGATACGGCTGCGCGTAACAGCTCCAGTGGCAAAATCAGGCCACGCGTCCTGTCCTAAGCTGCCATGCGCATCATTACCGTTGGTCAATGCGGATTTCGTTCTCTGTCTGATGTCCTACATAGTCTGTTCTCTGGCGTACTAGGGGCGCAATAACGCTCTTGCGGCAAAGCATTCGCGCTTCTTCGAGGATGATGAGATGATCGCGACGTAACCGATCACCGACATCTCAGTCACAGCGCAGGAAAAAATCCTTTCATTTGAAGCCGATAACAACGCCAATTGAGGAGCGTGCCCATGGCCAGTATTTTAGAATGTACCAATTCTAGCAAATCCATCTTCGATCACGATATTTCCGCGAGCCGCTTCTCCGCCCGCCCCCTCTATCTTCAAGCACGTGACGCGATCGCCCAACGAATTGCCGCTGGTGACTGGAAGCCACATACCGCGATTCCCAATGAAGCCGATCTTGCGCGCGAATTCGGTGTCAGTCCGGGAACGATGCGCAAGGCACTTGATCTTGCGGAGGCCGAACGTCTCGTTACGCGTCGTCAGGGCCGCGGAACCTTCGTCACTGATCCCACATCTGATGACCAGGTCGAACGTTACAATTGCATCCGCGGGCGCGACGGCAAGAGGGCCGGAAAAGAAATTGAGGTTCTCAGCCTGCTTGAAACGACAGTGAATGAGAGGGAGTGTCTCCGGCTGCATTTACGCCTGCGGGAGCGCGTGATCCGGATTCGGCGTCTTAGGCTCGCTGACGGGCGGCCTTACATGCTCGAAGACGTGGTGTTACCCGCGCGCCTATATCCCAATTTGACCCATGAAACTGCCTCCGAGCGAACCGTAGTGATGGCGCAGAAATTCGGCGTGCTGCTCGGCAAGGGCGAAGAGCGCGTCTCGATCGGCAATGCCGCGCCAGATGTGGCCTCGGCGCTCCAGGTCGATGAAGGCCATACCATCATGCGGCTCGATCGGGTGATCTATACGCTGCAGGACAAGCCGGCCGAATGGCGCATGGGCCACTGCCTGATGGATGGCCGCTATTATCTGTCCGAATTGCGCTGATGGCGTCGTGGGTTGCGCCAGTCCTCTGACGCTTTTGCCAGGTGATAACGCTCCCAATCAACACCCGTTGAGACCATAAGGAGGCTGTGAGACACTGCATCATGCATCACGGAGACCACACGCTGATGGCGAGAGGTCCGATTTCAACGGGCGACGCCGAAGCAGTCTGCGATTTGCGCCGTGATGCATCCCACCGTGAGGAAAGCCGGAGGGGTTACCCGAGGTCACCTTGCGGATATTTCAGGTAGTGATTGTGACGATCCTGACGGCGTTTGAACCTGAAGGTTTTTTCTGATCCCTCCAACGGCTGCGCGATGATTGCATTCCGCGCAGCCGTTTTTTTCCGGATCCGAGCCGCGCTCCGGCGCCCGGCGGCCTTTCCGTTCAATTCGATCACAGACTGGTGAAATTGGGCGGCGAAGTCTCATGGTTTTGCACACAGGGAAGTCATGTCTGCCACCTCTAATGCCCTCGCGACGCCCTGTTTGAGACACCGGCGCGTTTGCGAACCAGAAAAGAGATGGAAACCATGATGGTGAAAGAAGAAAGGCGGCGCGCCGGCGCGGCTTACGCTTTGGGTGCCGCCCTTGTGGGGGCGGCGATGATGTTGAACCCGGTTTCTGCCATTGCGCAAACTGGTGCGCCGTCGCCCGCGCCCGGTTCCTACACCGCGCAAGGCAATCTCAGCCCGACCGATGCGCAGGTTCAGTCCTTCGTGAAGAGCCTGGAAGATCTGGTGGCGCAATCGCTGGCCGGTAAAACCACCCCGGTCGTCGGAGCGCCGGTTACGCCGGATGTTAAATTGCAGCCGATGCCACCAGCCGCCGCTGCGGCCGTGCCGGAGGTCAAGGATCATCACGTCGTCAAGGCGGAGGACCAGACCATTCTCATTGTTGATCCGATTACGCGCCAGATCGTCGGCGTCATCTCCGCCATGGAGAAGGCGACGACGGGTGCGGGATCGCAAGACCCGGACATGTCCGGCCAGCCGCAATCGTCGCAATAAAGCCCGTCAACTCAACGGAAAGCATAAAGGAAAGTATGATGAAAAAAGCTCTTCTCCTGACTTTCGCAGCCGCTGCTTTGATCGCCGCTCCCGTGATGGCCTCGGCGCAGATGACCATCATGCCGTCGCAAAAAGGGCCGCAAAAGCCGCGCAGTGCCGCCTCGATCGAATGTTCCAAGGAGGCCGATGCCAAGGGCCTGCATGGAAAGGCGCGCCATGCCTTCCGCTCGAAATGCAAGACGGGCATGAAGTCGAGCGGCATGAGCGGCACGAAGGTAAAGCGCAGTCAGACCAGCCAGACCATGAATTAAGCCTAAGCTCTTCCCTTTTGTCATGACGGTCGTCGGCAGTCGCCGGCGGCCGTCATGATTTATGGAACGTGACATGAAGCCGATACGGCCTTGCCCTGCAGGCGGTCACGCAGCCAGTCGACCGCGATATCTGCGCCTCGGCGCGCGACCACAACGTGATCGGCATCAACGTTCAGAACCTCGACATTGCCACCATTCTTGCAAAGCATCGCTGCGAACTGGCGCGTGACAGCAGCCGGAATCAGGCGATCCTCCCGCCCCTGCAGGATCAGGACGGGCATGCCGGCCGGCTTTACCGGTGGCGTGTTGCGAGCGATGATTTCTTTCCATGGTTCAGCCGCGACAGGGCTCACTTTCAAGAAGGGGCGCTTGATCATGCGCAGCGCAATATTTTCGATTATCAGCTCGAAACGACTGGTAAGACATTGGCTGCCCATCAGGTGCACGAGACCGCGATTGAGCGGCGCGATCATCTGGCTGAGACTGGCATTATAGATTTTTGACCAGGACAACAGGGCAAAGCCGGCGAGCAATTCGCCGGCGGGCGACGAGCCATCGTCACGGAAGAGCGTCAAGAGATCGACGGCCGGCGCCGCAGCGGCAACACCCACAATTTTCAGATCAGGTGCGTAGCGCCCGCCAAGGTCAGCGCTCCACAGCGCGGCATGGCCGCCTTGTGAATGGCCCCAGACCGCAACCTGATTGCTGGCTTCTGTGAGAATCCTCGCAGCTCGCACCGAATCGAGAACGGTACGAGCAGCACTCTCGCCAACGAGATAGGGATGAATGCCGGGGGTGCCGAGCCCGGCATAATCGGTTGCGGTCACGACAAAGCCGGCGGCGAGCATGCGCTCGAGCCCCGGAATCGACCCGAAAATATTGGAAGAAAGGGATGGCGCACAGCGGCGCGCTATGCCGGTTGTGGGATGCGCCCAGGCAATCACCGAGCGCCCAGCTTCCGCTTTGTCGGACGCGATGACGATTCCAGAGACGGCGACGGAATCCTGCTTGAGACCGAGCGAGCGATACAACACCCGCCAGGCCCGCACGCCCGGAGGAGCCGCGATCGGCTCGGCGCGAATGATACTGCCCGGCGCGCCCCGCAGTTCCTGTGGCGGAGCACGATAGAAGCCGTCGCTTGGCCGGAATGCCAGTATCGTCGTCCACGCTGACAGGGCGGCGAAGCAGAGCCCGACCACGGAGCGGAGGAATTCGGAACGTGTCATCATTCACTTTGCCAATCACCGGTGATGCTGAAGCGGCGCCGTTAATAACAAGGGTGTAGCGTCGGGCGGCATTTGAGCGAAGCGGCTCGTTGGCGGGCACCGACACGCCGCGATAGCCGCCGAGGGCGGCTATCAGCCTTGAACAAATTAGATCAAATAATGAATGATCCGATCCAGAGCTTGTTTAAGGCAGATCCATAATATCAGTCATCATAGAGAGGAGAGATGGCTATGGCCGTTATGCATGACTGGTCACCTGATGTGAAGAAATACGCTCCGTCCGCGGATGAGGCGGCGATTGCCGGCATTGTCAAACATCTTGGCATCGCCCTGCAGAGCCGCGACGGCTCGCTCGTGGCGTGCGAAGACAAGACCGAGCGGGATCGCGTGCGAGAAAGCTTTCTGAAGAAGAAGCTGGGACTGAAGGACGATGACAAGGCGCTGGATCAGGCCATTGTCGAAACCTGCCAGAAAATGCACGCAAGCCGCGATAAATCGCGCGTTGCCTTCTATTATCTGCTGGCGGAAAAGTTCGGCAAGCTGTCGGTGTTTGCCTGAGCCGGCGCATGCGCCGCATGGGGCGCTCCGCTAGGACGCGGGCGGCGTGCCTTTCATGCGTTTGAAAAAGGCGATGAAATCATGCGCGATCATCGGCCGGGCAAACAACCAGCCTTGGCCATATTGAACGCCGCGCTCGGTCAGGTAATCGGCCTGGGCCTGCGTCTCGATGCCTTCCGCCACCATGGTGAGGTTCAGCGACTTTGCCATATCGATGATGTGCGGTGTGACCGAGCTGGTGGCTGAGTCGAGACCGATGGTATCGATGAAGGTTTTGTCGATTTTCAGCGCGTCGAGGGGAAGCCCGTGCAGATAGGATAAACGCGAGTATCCGGTGCCGAAATCGTCGATGGCAACGGAATAGCCAAGTTCGTGCGCCCTCAGCAGGGTAGTGCGCGCGGCTTTGATGTCGATGAAGCCGCGTTCGGTGACTTCCAGCCAGATCTGTTCGGGCATAATGCCGGTGTTTTGCAAGGCCTCAGCGAGGACGTTCAGCGCGCGCGTTGTGCCGACGTCCTCGGCGCAAAGATTGATGGCGACATGCATGTCGCGGTCGGCGACAAGGAACTTGCCGAGATCCTTCACGACCAACGCGATGATCTGATCGGTAATCGGTTTGATCAGCCCACTTGTTTCCGCCAACGGGATGAAAAGATCAGGTCGTAGCAACGTCCCGTCTGGTCGCTGCCATCGGACCAAGGCTTCAGCTCCGACACAGCGGCCGGTCTCGAGCTGGATGACCGGCTGATAATGAACGATGAATTCGCGGTTCTGGACGGCGATCTGCAACTCACCGAGTGGTGACAGGCGCCGCCGTGACAGCCAGCTGACACCTGCGATGTTTAGGAGAGCCAGAACAATCCCGAAGGGCACAAGCAGCAGTTCCTGCTGCCGAATGCCCTCCAGCACCTGACTTTCGGGTTCGATGGAAATCGCGACCCAGTTGCGCTGCCGCGAGCGGGCAAAAAGGTTTCCGTCCTTCAATCCTCTGTCGTCTGCGCCGGCGATAATTTGCTCGACGAGCGTCCGGTTCGGATCATTGAGATGCGCGATAAATTTGCCGTCGCCGGTTGCTAAGGCCAACTTGATATTGGGACTGACGATGACATCGGCGAACCTGATGGGGTCGATGAGAACGTTATACGGACCACGCTGGAGCGCCATCATCGGGCGCTGCTCGCGAATGACGATGGGCTGCACGCTGATCGTGACGTCAAGGCCGGACGCGGTTTTAAAATCAGCAGGCGTCTGCGCGACGCGCACGTCAGACACACCCCATGACGTGCATTTCAAATAGCCGTTCTCAAAATAGCCGACTTCTTCGATCGGCCTATTTTTAAAAGACACTTCGCGCATGCGCATGATGTGCTCGCGCGAGCAGGGCTTGCCTTTGAAATCTTTGATTTCCTGCAGGGCGTCATTTGCGGAAGTTAGCGAAAGTTCGGCGCGCGCGATCATGCGCCCGGTGATTTGCTCGAGCCGCTCATACTCGTTCTGGATCGCGATCACGCGCGAAAAATGCAGCATGGCCACAATCGGAATGATGGCGCCAAGGAGAGCCAATGCCACAGCGGCAATGATGACACGTTGCCGCTTCACGGGTGCGTTGCCTGATCGGATGTGCAGCCGACAAACGACGCCTGTTCAGCGTCGCCGGAAGACTGAACAGCTACCGGTATTGCGCGAAATAATATCGATCCTCCAATAAACACTGCGCCAAACGCCATTCCACCGGCACGTCCTGCAAGCTGTAGACAATCCGGTCGAGCCGGAGGAGCGGCGTTCCTGTGTCGGTCTTGAGGACGTCCGCAATGTCGGGTGCAGCTTTGTCAATGCTGATCCGTTCGTCGTGGCGTCCCAGCAAAAGGCCGACCTTCTGCGCCAATGGCGCGATATGCAGGGACGCATCTTCAGGACTGACAAGGCCGGGAAACAATCGCGCCGGCATCGCCAAGTCTTCCAGCATATAGGGCTTTCCCTGACTCGCCCAAACACGGCGGATCCGGTGAACACGCTCTTTGGGGCGCATACGAAGCCGTATGACTTCTGTTTCGTTAACGCTCGTCTCAATTATGCTGACAATTGTCACTTCACCGCGGACATGACTGTCCTCGGGATTGCGAATGTTGCTGTAGCGGGCCGCGTGTTCGGTTGACGAATGATCGTTGACGAAAGTGCCGCGTCCCTGCCGCCGTGTCAGCAGCCGGTCGGACACCGCAACGTCAAGTGCCTTTCGCATCGTGCCGACGCTGACGTTGAATTCGCGGGCCAGTTCGCTCTCGCTCGGAATGGTCATGCGCGGCTTCCATTCGCCGCTGGTGATCCGCTGGGCGATGACGTTGCGGACCTGAAGATAGAGGGGATGGCTTGAAAGGCGCCGGCGCGCCGATGGTGCTTGCCATGGTTCGTCGGGGGATTGATCCAGCAATTGCGCGTCTTGGTAATTGTGCATCTTGCGTCTTCCTCAGGCTCGGAACAGGGCGAAGGGAAGGCGAGCGGTGCGGCGAAGAGGCCTAACACAACCCGGAGATATTACATCGTCCAAAGGTTGTATTTTCTATAATTACGCACGTCTAGGTTGAATTTATGTGCGTGCGGGGATGCGGCATCAATTGTAACGAACAACATTATTGATCTGCTAATAGCAGCGATGATGCGCAGGTCAAATAATACCAAAATTGAGCTGATGTTGGTATTATTTTGCGTCGAGCGTGCTATCGCGCCGCTTTGTGAAGTGATTTCAGCGACTTCCAGACTGTGGGCCGCGTGAGCTGGATCCCGGTTTTCCACAACCTGAAGTATGGGGCTGGTCAGACGGCCAGATAGCTCCGCTGCAGCGCGGGGTTGTTGGCGAGGTCCTGCATCGGGCCGTGCCACTGGGTCTGGCCCTTCTCCAACACATAGGCGCGGTCGGCGACGAGCCCGGCAAAGTGGATATTCTGCTCGGATAACAGGACCGACAGGCCCTGCTTTTTTAGCGCGAGGATGGTGATCACCATCTGCTCGACGATCACCGGCGCGACCCCTTCCGACGGCTCATCGAGCAGGATCATCAGCGGGTTGCCCATCAGCGTGCGCGCGACCGTCAGCATCTGCTGCTCGCCGCCGCTCATCTGACTCCCTAAGCGGTCCGGCATCTGGCCGAGATTGGGGAAGAGCTGAAAGATCGCCTCCGGCGTCCAGATCGGCGCGGGCGCGCCATCCATCCGCAGGCGCGGTGGCTGACGGCCGAGATCGAGATTCTCCATTACCGTCAGGTCGGAGAAGATCCTGCGATCCTCCGGCACATATCCCAGTCCCAGCCGCGCGATCTCGAACGGCTTCAGCCGCGCGATATCGCGGCCGCAAAAGGTGATATCGCCGCCGCGCTCGCTGACGAGGCCCATGATCGCTTTCATCGTGGTGGACTTGCCGGCGCCATTGCGGCCCATCAGCGCCACCACCTCGCCCGGCGCGACATCGAGCGTGATGTCATAGAGGATGCGGGCGCCGCCATACCAGGCATTCAGACCGCGCACATTCAACATCGGCTGCGCGGTCATGATGATGGCGCCGTGCTGCGTTCGAAGGTTTTGCCGGTGCCGAGATAAACCTCCTGCACCTGCGAATTTTGCCGGATGGCGGCCGCATCGCCATCGGCGATCAGCTTGCCGCGCGCCAGCACGATGATGCGATCGGCAAAGGCAAAGACGACATCCATCGAATGTTCGGTGAAAAGAACCGACATTCGGCGCTTGATGACAAGATCCTTCACCAGCGAGATCAGCTTGTTGCGTTCGCCGGGCGCCATGCCGGCGGTCGGCTCATCCATCAGCAGAAGACGCGGCGCGTTGGCGAGCGCCATCGCCAGCTCCACCCGCTTCACATCGCCATAGGCGAGTTCGCTGCAGGGCCGGTCGGCGGCCTCCGCCATGCCGACCTGCGCCAGCAGTTCCATCGCCTGTTCGCGATGACGCGAGGAGGCCGGCCGCCACATCGCGTAGATCTCGCGGGCGTGCGACATCAGTGCCATCTGCACATTCTCGGCAACCGTCATCGAGCCGAAGGTGGCGGCGATCTGAAAAGTGCGGCCGACGCCGCACCGCCAGATCTTGCGCGAGGGCAGGCCGGTGATGTCGCGGCCTTCGAACAGCACGCGCCCGCCATCCGGTGGCAGCTGGCCGTTGATGATGTTGAAGCAGGTGGATTTGCCCGCACCGTTTGGCCCAATCAAAGCCAGAAATTCGGCTTCACCCACGGCGAAGCTGACGTGATCGACCGCCCGCACACCGCCGAAGGACTTGCGCAGATCATCGACGATGAGGACGCTCATGCGCGTTGCCTCTCTTGCAGGCGTTGCCTGCTGTCGCGAAACACGCGCGTCAGGCCTCCGACAATGCCGCCGGGGAATACCAGCACCAGCAGCAGGATAATGCCGCCCAGCAGCGCCCGCCAATATTCGGCATGACGCATGATGGTGTCCTGAAGCAGCGTCAACGCGGTGGCACCGACGATCGGACCGCTGAGAGTTTGGATGCCGCCAAGTAGCACCATCACCAGACCATCGATCGAGCGGGTGACGGAAATCGTCTCTGGCGAAATCGAGCCTTTGGCGAAAGCGAACAGGCCGCCGGCGATGCCGCAGACGCTGCCAGCGATGGCGAAGCCGAGCCAATGTACGCGCTTGACGTCGATGCCGATGCTTTCGGCGCGCAGCGGCGAGTCACGTCCGGCGCGCATCGCATAACCGAAAGGCGAAAACAGAATGCGCCTCAGGATGAGGATGCTGACAAGGGCGAGCGCCAGCGTCAGAAGATAATAGGAGGCGGCGTTGTCGAACGGCGCCGTCGGCCAGATGCCGACAATGCCGTTGGAGCCGCCGGTGACGCTTTCCCACTGAAACACGATAGACCAGACGATCTGCGCAAAAGCCAGCGTGAGCATGGCCAGATACACGCCAGACAGTCGGACCGCGAACCAGCCAAACAACAGCGCACCGGCCAGCGCCACCAGCGGCGCCAGTGCGATCGCGCCCAGCATCGGCATCGCCGCGAATTTTACGAGCAACGCCGCGCCATAGGCGCCAAGCCCGAAATAAGCGGCGTGGCCGAACGAATGCATCCCGCCAGGCCCCATGATGAAATGCAGACTGGTGGCGAAGATGACGGCGATCAGCACATCGGTGCCAAGCACGATCGTATAGGGAGAAGATTTCGCGAGCAGCGGCAGGCCCGCGAGCAGGATCAGCGCGGCAATACTAATGATCTTGACGACATTGTTCGCGGGGCGAAGTGGTGCTTCGATCTCGCCGGTGCTGCGGACCACAGATTGCGGACGGCCCAGCAATCCATGCGGGCGCACGATCAGCACCACGGCCATGACCAAGAATTCCGCCACCAGCGTCAGCTTGGAGAAATTGATGGCGACATCGCCGATATGCACAACGCCAAGGCCGATGCAGATCGCCTTGATACCGGCGATCAGGATGGCGGCGAGATAGGCGCCGGTGATCGAGCCCATGCCGCCGACGACAACGACAACAAAGGCATCGCCGATGACGCTGAGGTCGATCATCAAATTGGCGGGCTCGCGCGCGACCTGCAGCGCGCCGCCGAGACCGGCAAGAAAAGCACCCAGCGCAAATACCGCGGTGAACAGGACGGCCTGATTGACGCCGAGTGCGCCGACCATCTCGCGATCCTGCGTCGCTGCCCGCACCAGCCGGCCAAACCGGGTGCGCGCCAGCACCAGATGAAGCGCGAAGAGAACAAGCGGGCCCATCGCGATCAGAAACAGATCGTAGCTTGGCACGCGCCGACCGAAAATCTCAACAGCGCCGCGCAGGCCTGGCGCGCGCGGCCCGAGCAAATCTTCAGGTCCCCACAGCCAAAGCGTCAGGTCGTTGATGACAAGCACGAGCGCAAAGGTGGCGAGCAGCTGGAAGAGTTCGGGCGCGCGATAAATCCGGCGCAGCAGCAGGATCTCGATCAATGCGCCAATGGCGGCGACGATCACCGCTGCAGCGACAATGCCGCCCCAGAAGCCCAAGCCGCCGCCAATCCGCGTCGAAAGCGTGTAGGCCAGATAGATGCCGAGCATATACAGGGAGCCATGCGCAATATTGATAATGCGCGTGACACCGAAAATCAGCGACAGGCCGGCTGCGAGGAAAAACAGGCCCGATGCCGAGGCCAGACCATTCAATGCCCAGACGAAGATGACCTCAAGTGACATGGTCGTTTGGCATGGTCTGGTCTTGAATGAGAGAGTGGGGGCCGTACAGCCTTCCCATCGCGGAGACGGGAAGGCTCTGCGTGTCAGATTACGGCGCAGCGGGACGCAGCTTCTTTACTTCGTCCGGACCGGGCAGCACATCCTTGCCGTCGACATATTTGAAGTCGGTCATGGTGCCGGTGCCATTCTTCAGCGCGATCTTGCCAACGAAGGTGCCCAATGTCGCCTGATGATCGCTGGCGCGATATTCAATGGGCCCGAACGGCGTATCGAGCGTCAAGCCGCGGAATGCCGCGATCAGTTTTTCGGTATCGGTCGAGCCAGCTTTGGCGATGCCGGCGGCCAGCGAGTGCATCGTGACATAGCCGACGATCGATCCGAGGCGCGGATAGTCCTTCCAGCGCTTTTGATAGGCATCAAGGAAGGCTTTGTGTTCGGGCGTGTTGATCTCGCTCCAGGGATAGCCGGTGACAATCCACCCGACCGGCGCTTCATCCTTAAGCGGATCGAGATATTCCGGCTCGCCCGAAATCAGACTGATCACCGGACGATTTTTGAAGATGTCGCGGGTGTTGCCTTCGCGAACGAGCTTGGCGAAGTCCGGGCCGAACAGCACGTTGAAGATGGCGTCTGGCTTGGCATCGTCGATCGCCTGCGCCACCGCGCCGGCATCGACCTTGCCGAGCGGCGGCGCCTGTTCGGTGACGAATTCGACATCCGGCTGTTTGGCCCTCATCAGGTCCTTAAAGGCAGCGGCCGCGGCCTGACCATATTCGTAATTCGGATAGACGAGCGCCCAACGCTTCTTCTTGGCGGCGAGCGCCTCAGGAAGCAGCATCGCTACCTGCGCATAGGTCTGTGTGCGCAGGCGGAAGGTGTAGCGGTTGCCGTTCTGCCAGGTGATCTTGTCGGTCAGCGGCTCGGCGGCGAGAAAGAATATCTGCTTCTTGCCGGCAAATTCGGTGACGGCAAGACCGGTATTGGAGAGGAAAGTGCCGGCGAGAATGTTGACGCCTTCGCGGCTGACCAGTTCTTCCGCCACGCGGATCGCATCGCCCGGATTGCCGCCATCGTCGCGCGACACCACTTCGACCTTTTTGCCGAGCAGTCCGCCCTTGGCATTGATCTCCTCGACCGCCATTTCCCAGCCCTTCTTGTACGGCTCGAGAAAGGCCGGTTGTGCCTTGTAGCTGTTCAGTTCACCGATCTTGATGGTGGACTGAGCGAGCGCCGGCCCGGCCAGAATGACCGTCAGCGAGGCGCAAACAGCAGCGAAAAGAGAAGATTGTCGCGACATGACCATAGGCTCCTTGATGCGCGGACGATAAACGCCATGCCATGGCAAAGGCCACGGAAAAATGACGGTTTGCGTCAGCCACGGTGCCTGCGCAAGAGGCAATCGGCAGACCTGGATTGGAGAAACGACGCCTCGTCGGCCTCAACGGCGGGCTCCTCCTTACCGGCAGCGCCGATCAGGCCTTATCGAACATGTCCCTGGTCGCGAGGCTGGCTTGCTCAACATGCTTCATCGCCGCCTTGCGGGCTTTGGTCGCATCGCGGTCCTGGATCGCCTGAAGTATCGCTTTCATTTCCTGCGCGCTCTGCTTGGCGCGGCCGGAGGCCAGCATCGATCGCGAGCGGAGAAAGGTGATGCGGGCGAGCAGGCCGTTGAGAATGTCCCGGATGACGCTGTTGCCGCAGCCATCCATCATCGCCTCATAGAAGCGCGATGTGGCGTTGATCCGCTCGACAGCGTCGCCGGCTTTTTCAGCCTTGGTGAAGTCAGCCAATGCGCCCTGCATACGCCTGATGATGTCCGAGGTGCCGCGCTGCGCGCAGGCGGCGGCCGCTTCGCCTTCCAGCAGGGCGCGCACCTGGTAGATCTCACGCGCCTCATTCCAGGTAATGAGCGGGACGAGGGGCCCCCGATTGGGGACGATAACGACGAGCTTTTCCGCCTCAAGGCTGCGCAACGCTTCGCGAACCGAAGGTCGGCTAACGCCGAGACGTTCGCACAGATCGGCTTCGATCAGCCGTTCGCCGGGCTGGAAAACACCGGCCAGAATCGCGGCGCGCAACTTGATGGCGGCCTGCTTTTGCACACTGGTGGGGGCGATCTTCAGATCCATCAGGTCCCCGGAGCATTCGAATCGGTGTGACGGGAGAGGCGCTGTGGGAGCATATTTCCGCGCAAAGTCAGTATGCACTCATGCTCGTTGTCACATGCGTGGAGCGCATGGCGAACAGAGAGGAGAGCGGGTGCGCGACCGTGCAGCATAGGCGCGCGGTCCAGCATCCGAGGGCTGTCATTATCGTGCTGTGATTTCACGCTGGGATTCGGATGTGAGAGTTCGAGCATGTGCTATACAGCCGGTTATTCTGAGGCGATATCGAAGCCGGGATGTTGCGCGCTCACAAAACCGTTACATGACGCGCGCTTGAATCTGATCGACAGCAAAACAATGCGGGATCGTTGCGAATGGCACATCCCGCTCAGCGATGAAACTACGGGGTTTCCCGGAGTTGTAAGGATTATCGCACTTGCATTTGGCGGAATATTGTCAGACAATCAGTTTATCTAAAATTTTATGTCTGTCCTGGAGCTATCAATGGAACTGAAGATCCGCCGAACCTCGACCATTGTGGAGGATCGTTTCGTTGAAGCAGGACATGATGCTGATATTCCGCTGCGCAAGGTCGCAGTCGTCACAATCATCGAAAACCCTTATATTGGCCGCTATGTCGAGGATTTATCGCCGCTGATCAAGGCGAGCCCGGAGCTTGGCGCGAAAATGGCCAAGCCGGCGATGGAGGCGATGGGTTCCTACGGCGTTCAGGCGTATGGCAAGGGCGGCCTTGTCGGCATGGCTGGCGAGCAGGAACATGCCAATGCGCTGCTGACCACAGTCTTCGCCAATCCTTTCCGCGATGCGATCGGTGGTGCTGAGGCGTGGATTTCGTCCATGACTAAGGTCGCGGCCCCGGGCGCGTTGATCGACATTCCGATGAATTGCACCGACGATGTCTATGTTCGCTCCCATTATAACGGTATGACCATCGTGCTGCCGGATGCGCCGATGCCGGACGAGATCGCGCTGATCTTCTGCCTCGCCAATCGCGGCCGTCTGAATGCGCGCGTCGGTGGCATGACCTATGACGAAGCGGTGAAGCGCCGCAAAGCGTGAGCGTGACATGAAGACAGCCGTTACCAATCTCAAGACGATTGTCACGGGCGACTGGCGTCAGCCTTTCGCCAAGGGCGACACCATCGTGATGGACGCCGGCACAATCGTCAGCGTCGGAACGGCTGATGCGAAAACGCTAGAGGCCTGCGACGTCGTCATCGATGCCGCGGGCACGGTCGCCATTCCCGGGCTGATCGATTCGCATGTGCACATCACCTTCGGCGACTACACGCCGCGCCAGAAGACGGTGGGCTTTCTCGAAAGCTACACCCATGGCGGGGTGACGACCTCGATCACGGCGTCCGAAGTCCATGTGCCGGGACGGCCCAAGGACCCCGAGGGCGTCAAGGCGCTGGCGGTGGCGGCGCTGAAAAGCTTCCAGAACTGGCGGCCGGGCGGCATGCGCGTGCATGCCGGCTCGGTCATTCTCGAACCGGGACTGACGGAAGCCGATTTCGACGAACTGAAAGCCAAGGGCGTGTGGCTTGCGAAAGCCGGCTTCGGCGCCTTTGCGACGCCTTACGATTACAAGCCGATGGTGGCCTGGGCCAAGGCGCGCGGCATGGTGACAACGGTGCATACCGGCGGCTCGTCCATTCCCGGCTCGTCCGGGATCTGGGCCGAACATATTCTGGCGCTTGATCCGGACGTCTCGTTCCACGTCAATGGCGGGCCGATCGCCATGCCGGACGAAGGCTTTCCGCGGCTCGTCAATGAATCCAAGGTCGCGCTGCAGGTCTGTACCGCCGGCAATCTGCGCACCACCCTGTGGTTGAGTAAACTCGTGCGCGACGCCGATCAGTTCGACCGCTACCTGATCGCGACCGACACCCCGACCGGCAGCGGCATCATGCCGCTGGGCATGATGTACACCATCACCCATCTGGCGAGCCTTGCCGATCTGCCGGTGGAATGGGCCATTGCCGCAGCCACCGGCAATAACGCCCGCGTGTATGGCCTCAGCACCGGCGTCATCGCGCCCGGCAAGGACGCCGATGTGGTGGTGATCGACGCCTGTTCCGGCGGTTCCAAAGATGACGCATTGTCAGCGCTGGCCAATGGCGATATTGCCGCCGTCAGCGCGGTGGTGACAGACGGGGTGCCGCGCTTTGTCGGCCGCAGCCGCAATACCCCCGAGGGGATTCGCAAGGTGCGGGTTGCGCGCAGCAATGTCATTCAGGATTTCAGCGCGCCTGCGCATTGATCGGCAGACATATTGACCCGTTTGGTATGACGTTTGCTTTGCGGCAGCCGGACATATTTCCAGTGTTTTGTAAGAAGGATAAGATCATGCCGACACGGCGCGTAGGACTGGCCATGCTTGTGGCGCTTTCAGCAGCCTTGCTGAGCGGAAAAGCGCTGGCGCAGGCAGAAGCGCAGAATTGGCCGCAAAAGCCGGTGACGGTGATCGTGCCCTTCGCCGCTGGCGGCAACACCGACGGCATCGCCCGCATGGTGGCGCAGAAGCTGAGCGAAGGTCTCAACCAGCAATTCGTGGTCGAGAACAAGGGCGGCGCCGGTGGCGCCCTTGCGGCCGATTTCGTCGCGCGCGCCCAGCCGGATGGCTACACGCTGTTTCTGACGGCGCATTCGGTGCTGACCGTTGTGCCGAAAATGATGAAGGTGAAATACGATCCCGCCAAGGACTTCGCCACGATCAGCAATGTCGCGACCAATCCATTCGTTCTGGTCGTGCACAAGGATATGCCGGTCAATAACGTCGCCGAATTCGTGAAATACGTGAAAGAGAAGAACAACAACGTCTCCTACGCGTCGGCCGGGCAGGGCAGCCTCGCGCATCTGTCGATGGCGCTGTTCCTCAACGAAGCCGGCATCGAGATGGTCCACGTTCCCTATAAGGGCAACGCGCCGGCCTTGTCGGATGTGCTCGCGGGTCACGTCCCGGCGATGTTCTCCAATCTCTCCGACGTCATCCCGCACGCCACCAGTGGCAACCTGAAATTGCTGGCGGTGTCGGGTGAGAAGCGCGCGCCGCAATTGCCGAACGTGCCGACGGTCGCCGAATCCGGCTATCCGAATTACAAGTCGCTGACCTGGAATGCGCTGATGGCGCCGGCCGGCACGCCCAAGCCCGTGATCGACAAGGCAGCCGGCGTGATCATGGAGGCGGTGAAAGATCCCAAATTTGCCGAGAAGCTCGCTGGCTATGGCGTTGATCCGCTCGGCAACACCCCTGAGCAATTTTCCAAGCAGCTGCAGGACGACATTGCCCTCTGGGGGCGGGCTCTCGACGCAGCCGGTATTAAACAGCAGTAACATCAGGTCTACATGACGTCTCAACAACCTGTTCTCATCGCCGGCGGTGGCCCTGTCGGCGTTATCACTGCACTTGCTCTCGCCCGAAAGGGCATTCCCGTCCGCGTTTATGAAGTCGGCGATGAGGTCAACAGCGCGCCGCGCGCTTCGACCCTGCATCCGGCAACGCTGGAAATGCTGGCCTCGCTCGGCATGCTGGATGAGGTGATCCAGCGGGGTCTCGTGGCGCGAACATTCCAGTTCTGGGATCGGCCGAGCGGCACTGTCGTCGCCCAGTTCGATCATGAGATCTTGAAAGACGACACCCCGTATCCATTCGTCGTGCAATGCGAGCAGCACAAGGTCGCGAAGATGGCGATCGAGCGGCTGAAAGCGATGCCGCATGCGGAGGTCCATTTCTCTGCCCGCGTCCATTCGCTCGATCAATCTGCCGATGGCGTGACGATGACGATCGATCGCAATGGCGAGCAGGAGACGGTGACAGGACGCTATCTCGTCGGCGCCGATGGCGGCCGCTCCACGGTGCGCAAGGCGCTAGGCATTGAGTTCGAGGGATATACCTTTCCCGAGCGCTTTCTGGTGCTGACGACGCCGTTCGATTTCGAAAAGGAACGGGGCGCCGGCTTCCGCGCTTATTTTTCCGACCCTGACGAATGGTGCAACCTGTTCAAGGTGGCCGGCGAAGACGGCACAGGCCTCTGGCGCGTGGTGATGCCGACGATGCCCGGCGAAACCGACGAGCAGGTGCTGAATGATGAAGCGGTGCAGAACCGCCTGCAGAAATTCTTCCCAAAGTCCGGCGATTACGACGTCTTCCACCGCAACATCTACAACGTGCATCAGCGCGTGGCGGCCGAGTTCCAAAAGGGCCGCGTGTTCCTCGCCGGTGATTGCGCGCATGTGAACAATCCGATCGGTGGTCTTGGCCTCAATTGCGGCATTCATGATGCGATGGACCTCGCCGGTCGTCTGACGGCGGTGGTGCAGGAAGGCGCGTCAGAAGACAGCCTCTTGGGCTATGAACAGCGCCGCCGGCCGATGAATATCGAATATGTGCAGCAGCAGACCATCGCCAACAAGAAGCGGCTGGAAGAGAAGAGCCAGGAGCAGCGCGAAAAGAATTTCGCCTTTCTGCGGCAGACAGCTGCCGACCCGGTGGCGCATCGCAACTTCCTGCTGAAGACCTCGCTGCTGGAAAGCGTCCGCCGGCCTTAAGCAGCGCGCAACCGACTGTAAGCTGCGTTCATGAAAGCGGCGTCGTTAACAACGGCGCCGTTTTCTTTTCGTCAGCGAGGCGCTGCCATCTCCGGATGGCTTCGCGCCGACGTGACGCCGCGCTGCGTCGCCTTGACATCACGGACAGGCGAGACGCCGAACATCCGCCCATACTCACGGGTGAATTGCGAGACGCTCTCGTAACCCACTTCGCCTGCGGCATGGCTTGCGGGCATTCCTTCAGCCAGCATCAGCCTCCGTGCCTCGATCAGCCGCAGCTGCTTCTGAAACTGCAGCGGCGACAGCGAGGTGACGGCACGAAAGTGCTGATGGAAGGCGGACAAGCTCATGCCTGCCGCTTTCGCCAGCTGCTCGACGGGCAGTGCGGTCGCAAAGTCGCTGCGGAGGAGGGCGACAGCGCGTGCCACGCGTTGCGCATGGCTGTTGGCATGGCCAAGCCGGCGGATAGCAGCGCCATGGCGGCCTTCCAGAAGCCAGTAATGCATCTCGCGCACGAGCTGGGCCTGCAAGACCGGAATGGATGCTGGCCGTTCCAGCATCCGCATCAAGCGCAGAGCCGCGTCGGCAACCTCTGCATCGGTCGGCTCAACGCGCACCGGGCCGCCCTTTGTTTCCGTCAGCGGCTCCATTTGCGATGTCAGTTCGGCGATCACCGCAAGATCCAGATCCAGGATCAGCGAAAAATAAGGCGCCTTCGGACTGGCCTGTGTGATGCGACTTGTCACCGGCACATCCGCCCCGATCAGAAGTGAATCGCCGGCCTGAAACGAAAAGCTTTCCGCACCCATCGCCACATGCTTGCCGCCCTGCACGACGAGGGCGACCAGCGGCCGCGAGATCGCATAATCGAGCCCGCTGGGCGCCAGCGCGCGCAGAATGGTGAGGCCGGGCACCGGCGTTTTCGCCACGCCGGCCGGATCGGCATGCGTGTTGGCATAGCGGCGGACGAAATCGCGCAAGGCGTTCATGCGCCTGCTTTTAGCGCAAGTCCCGGCAAAACGCACGCTATTTGGAGGATCAGGCAAAAAGGTCGGACGATCCGGCAACCCGTCGCGGCTGCCGCTGCCATGATGGGGGCACCGAATAAGGAGGAACACATGACCAAAATCACCTTGATTACTGGCGCCAGCCGCGGCCTTGGCCGCAACACCGCCCTCAATGTCGCCCGCCAGGGTGGCGACGTGATCATCACCTATCAGAGCCGGGCTGCGGAGGCGCAGGCGGTGGTGTCGGAGGTTCAGGCAATGGGCCGGAGGGCCGCGGCCATGCAACTCGACATGGCCGATAGCGCGGCCTTTGCGCCATTCGCGCAGCGCCTGCGGGCGGTGCTCAACGACACCTGGCAACGCGAGACGTTCGATCATCTCGTCAATAATGCCGGCCACGGCGATTACGCGATGCTGAGCGAAACGACCGAGGCGCAATTCGACAAGCTGGTCGATGTGCATTTCAAGGGCGTGTTCTTTCTCACGCAAGCCTTGTTGCCGTTGATCGCCGATGGTGGCCGCATCGTCAATCTGTCGTCGGGCCTGACGCGCGTGTCGGCGCCCGGCTGGTCAGCTTATGCAGCGGTGAAGGGCGCGATTGAAGTGCTGACGGTTTATATGGCGAAGGAGCTCGGTAGCCGCGGCATCGCCGTGAATACTGTGGCGCCCGGTGCGATTGAAACGGACTTTTTCGGTGGTGCTGTGCGCGATACGCCCGAATTCAACAAGCTGTTCGCGGACATGACCGCGCTCGGCCGTGTCGGCGTTGCGGACGATATCGGGCCGATGATCGCGAGCCTGCTGAGTGAGAATAATCGCTGGATCAATGCGCAGCGGATTGAAGTGTCGGGCGGGCAGGGCATCTGACGTGCAATGTTCTGACGCGTGATGCGCGCGCGTGCCCTCGTGAAGGGCCAAATTAGTTCGAATCGACCGGGCCATTCTTGAGAAATAGTAAGGTCCGACGTTCATAGCGGTGGATGTGCATCAGCACCTCCCTCGACTTGAGGCCCGGCCACCATATGGTGCGCCGGGCTTTTTTTATCCGAATGTACGAAAGCTAGGAAAAACGCAGCTCAGCCGCGCTTTCGCGCCGTATCAGGGCCGATCAGCAGATCGCACATGGTCTCGACCAACCGTTCGATGTCGCGCAAATCGTTCAACCTGCGATTAATGACAAAGCCATCATAGGCCATCATGAATAAATGCGGCAGCAGATCGTAATTGGCCGGCGCACCGCGGCTGTTCGACAGCACCTCCTCGATCATCGCCATCAGTCGCTGTTCGGTCCAGGCCAGGAGCGGCACCGGCTTTTTCTCGGCGGGATCGGCGGAGGCGAGGGCTTCGATATGGCTGTTGGCAAGCCCGATATTGTCCATCGGAATATCACGCCAGATGCCGAGCAGGATCGCCCGCAGTTTGTCGCGCGGATCCTTCAGCGCGCGCACGCGCAGCTCAAGCTGCTCGAAGCAATGCTTCTCCCACGGTTCAATCACCGCATAGAGGAGATGCAGCTTCGAGGGAAAATACGAATAAAGACTGCTGACGCCGGTGCCGGCAAACCGGGCAATGTCTTGCAGGGTGGTGCCGTGATAGCCGTGCTCGGAAAACAGGTCGCGAGCCGAATCAAGGATCGCGTTGCGAACTGTTTCTTTCTTGACCTGAACCACGCCCCGAGCCGCCTTGAATAACGAAAATGCTGAATCGCGATGACGCCGATGCGTCATCGCGCCGATCCAAATCATAAACGTGATCCGGCCCGCAATGCTAGAGCGTGATGCGTGCGATGTGCGTATCGGCGGCGCGCATCACATGGCTCTGAATACCAGCCGTCAGATGGGGATTGTCATCGGCGCATGCACGCCGTCGCAGTTGATCAGGGCCACATGCTTGCGGCGGATGCGGAAAGAATCTCCTTCGCGGGCAATCTGGTGGGTCTGCCGCCCAGCGTAGATGCGTTGGCGGCCGCCCTGCAATTCGGTGCAGAGAAAGGCCGAGCCGACCTCGAATTCATCCGCGCCGGCTTCGCCTTTCAGAACTTCGATATTGCTGACGATATGGACCGTCCGCGGCATCGGCGTCAGCACCAGCGCACGCGCCTCCAGTAGCCGCTGGACCCGGATGGCGAGAATGGCGTGATCCTCGTAGATGATCGAGGCGACATTCTTCGGGTCGGTCTGGCCTGGCTTGCTCGGCATCCAGTAGATGCCCTGCGGTGCATAGAGATCGAGCCAGGCTTCGAACTGGCCTTCGTCGAGCAGCCGTGCCTCTTTGAGAACGAAAAGCTCGATCTCACGCTGTTGTTCGTAGGGAAGCATCAGGCAGCCTCGGCCGTCATGTGTTTCAGCCAGGCCTTGAACTGCACGCGCATCGGCATTTCGCTGGCGGCCCCGGAGATGCTGCCGTCGGCGCCGGTCTGGTCGTTGTCGAGGCCGCGGGAAAAATCGATCCACGGGCCGGTTTCGGTGGCAAGCCCGCGCTGGCAGCGTTCCAGCATCTCGACGTCGTCGGAGAAGATCATCGAGGCCGGCGACCCGATATTGGTGAGGAAGCGCACAGCGCGGTGGAACATCTCGTCCGGCGCGCCCTTCAGGCGGAAGCAATGCACGCGTACGAGCGTGCGATCGACTGACAGCGGGATCGTCACCCGCATCTGCTGATATTGCGCGTTGATGATGAGGTTCGGGTAGATGATGTTGTTGAAGCGGTTCATGCCGAGCACCGCATCGGTGCGTTCAGCACCAAGCCGTTCGGTCAGCAAGGCGCGATAACGCGCTGACACCGGATCCTGATTGACCTTCTGATTGGCGAGCACGCCTTGGTCATAGAAGCTCGTCATATAGGTGTGGCCGTCATCCGTGCCGGTCAGCTGGATACCTTCCCACTCCTTGAAGCCGAAGCCATTGGCCAGCAGCATCTCGCGGGTCTGATCCTGATCGAGCGAGGAGGCGTTCACCGGCGCCTTGCGCGCGGGCAGCACCGACGACGAATGCACGAAGGTCGGGTGAAAGATGTCGGCGGCGTTTTCGAGATGCAGTTTCCAGTTGCCGCTATATTCAAGCGAGAAGCTCGAATCGGCGATCTCGACTTCGCCATCCGGCGCGCGATCGACGAGATTGTCGATCACTTCCGTCATCGGCCCGAGATGGTCGAGCAGGGGCGGCGGATTGTCCGAGAGATTGGCGAACACAAAGCCGCGATAGCTCTGCACATTGGAGATCCGCTGCATGTGGTTTTGCGGATCGTCGATCTTGAAGCTTGCAGGATAGCTTCTGGGATGTGGCACCGACGACAACGTGCCGTCCGGCCGGAAGACCCAGGCGTGATAGGGGCAGCTGAAGGTGCGGCTGGTACCGCCATCAGTCATGCACAGGCGTGCGCCGCGATGCGGGCAGCGGTTATGCAGGACGTAAATCTGTCCGTCGTTATGGCGGGTGACCAGCACCTCGTATTTCGACAGATGCGTGCGGATGAAATCGCCCGGCTGTTTGAGCTGGCTTTCATGCGCGACATAAATCCAGAGCTTGCCGAAAATCCGCTCCTGCTCCATCGCGAAGACCTGCGAATCGGCATAGGCCCGGCGATGCACATGATCCGGACGGATCAGGGCCTGAATATCGGCGGCGTGAAGCTGCATCTCGTCTGAAGCTTGAGCGTTGCTCATGTCACGGTCCTGCTCGCTGACATTGGCGGGTGCATCTTGTTTATAACGATTTCAGTCGTCGTCAAAGCCGAATTATGATCGATTTTGAGCCGTGGCCGGCGAATACTGTATAAATGTTGGTCACGGCAGCAAGTCCGAGAATATCTTTTGAAAAACCGGAGAAGTCTCAAGCCCGGCCCCTGGCGCATCCGGCAGCGTTGCACGGCCATTTTCGATCGGCAGATGCGCGGTCAATTTGCCGAACAGCCCGCTTTCATCCATCGCCGTTTCGCCCAGGCCAAGGCCGAAGCCGGCGACGACATTGAATGCGAGCAAATGGCCGGCATGCGGCGCGCAGGCGCGGCGCGACCAGCCATATTCCTGCATGATGCCGAGGATTTTCCGATACTCGACGATGCCGTAGCTCAGCGACACATCGAATTGCAGCACGTCGCGATCAGGCCGCAGACCGCCATAGCGGAGGAGATTGCGGACATCGTCGGCAGAAAAGATGTTCTCGCCGGTCGCCAGCGGAAGCGGCGATGTCTCGGCCAGTTGGCGATGGCTCTCATAATCAAGCGGATGCACAGGCTCTTCCAGCCAGGCAATCGGCCGCTGCAACAGCGCATCGGCATAGGCCTGCGCCTTGTCGATCGGGAAGGTGCCGTTGCCGTCGACTGCCAAAGTCATGCCGGGCTTGAGGAGACCGAGAACGGAATCGATGCGCGCGATATCTTCACTGAGCGGAGCACCGCCGATCTTGATCTTGAAGCGGGTATGGCCGCGGTCGATCGAGCGGCGGATATCGTCCTGCAAGCCTAAGATATCGTTCTCGTCGCGATAATGGCCGCCACTGGCATAGATATCGAACGCGCTATCCGACGCGCGGCCTTCGCTTGCCGCAAGATGAGACCAGAGCGGTTTGCCGGCCTGTTTGGCGGCAAGGTCCCACAAAGCCGCGTCCAAAAGCCCGACCGCGCCGCATCTTTCGCCGTGCCCGCCCGCCTTCTCATTGCGCATGATCAGCGACCAGGCCTTGGCCGGATCGATCGCGCCATCATCGGTTTGGTATTCGCTAGCGTCGGCGCTCATCAGTCGCGGGATGAAACGCTCGCGCAAAAGGCCGCCATGGGCATAGCGGCCGATCGAGTCGAAGGCAAAGCCGGTCAGCGGCTTGCCGTCCTGAAACGCATCGGTGTGGACGGCGAGGGCGCTCGCCGTCATGCTTTCAAAGCTGATACTGGAATTGCGGCTCGCCGCCGTCAGCCTGATCGTCTTTTCCTGAACGGCAACGATGCGCATCGTCAGGCATCAGGCCTGACGCCAGTCATGCTCGGCGACGTCGAAGACGATACCGTTATTGTCCTTGAACTTCTTCTCGGCATCGACGCCGGGGAAGCTCGGCAATTGCATGAAGAACTCGCCGCCCAGTTCCTTGATCTTCTCGGCGGTCTTGGCTTCGTCATCGACCACGAAGCCGATGTGGTGCAGGCCAGCCCAGTCCGGACCGCCCTTGCCGCCCTTGGTGCCTTCCGGGAAATGCAGCAGGGTAAGGTTCATTACGCCGTCCGACAGCGAGATGGCATTTCCGATCGGGCTTTCGACCTGGGCAACACGCTTCAAATCGAATGCGCCTTCATAGAAAGCGGCGGACTTTTCCAGGTCGGGGACCTGAATGGCGATGTGACGAATCTTGGCCATGTGATGTGCTCCTGCGCCCTTGCGATGTTCGGATACGGCTCGCCGCAGGATAAATGAAAGCGAATTGGCCTGCTATAGCTAAACTTAAAATACTTGGGATCGACCGGTCGAACGAGCTTCGGTTTTGATCAGGCGTCGTGTGCATTGCACCAAAGTTAGGCGCTGGCGCTCCCGGAAGAGGCTGCGCGGGGGGCAGCAAAAGTCAAAGCAACGCACCGCGACGTCTCAGCTGAATGTTCATTTTGCGCCGCAAATATTGACGTTTCTGCACGTCATGGTAGCGGGCGACGCGTCGCTTCACGGGCCGCGCTCACCTTCTCGCACTGCACATAATGAAATCGGTACAGGCCTCATTATCTGGCTTGACCCGATTGGTATAAGCGAACAAGTTTCGGTTATGTAATGATCCTAATCTGGGGGGAGTGATCATGCGTACCAAGTCTGTTGTTGATGTCGTCAGCCGCTGGCTGCCGTCGAGCGTCGCCGGCGCGGCTTTCGTGATCGCGACCTCTTTGCCTGTTCTTTCGCAGGAAGCGACGTTGAAGGCGGCTGTATTTGTGCCGGCGACAACGACCTATGGCATTCCTTTCAAGCGCTTTGTCGATCGCGTGAACGAGACCGGAAAGGGCGTTCTGCAGATTCGCATTGTCGGCGGACCCGAGGCGGTGCCGGCTAACAATCAGGCTGACGCTGTGAAGTCCGGCGTGCTTGATATCGCTTCAATTCCCCCGGCTTATTACAAGAGCAGCATGGTCGAGGGTGACGCGCAGATCCTCTCGAACATGACGGTGGCCGAGCAGCGGGCATCCGGCGCCTATGCCATGCTCAACAAGATCGCCAATGACCGCATGAACGCGGTCTACCTGACCACCTACGGCATGGGCGTGCCGTTCCACCTTTACCTGACGCAGGATATTGCGGTTTCCAAGCCGGACGATCTGAAGGGTCTGCGGCTGCGTGGCCAGCCGAATTACAATGCGATCTTCAAGAAATACAATGTCGCTAGCGCCAATATCGCGCCGCCGGAAGTGTTCACGGCGCTGGAGCGCGGGGTGGTGCAGGGCTATGGCTATCCGCTCTGGGGCATTGACGACTTTGGCTGGGGCAAGCTGACCAAAACCCGGATCGATCCCGGCTTCTACAATGTCGTCGTCAACATCCTGATGAACAAGACCGCTTATGACAAGCTGACGCCGGCGCAACGCAAGGTTCTGGACGATGCGGTGGCGTGGTTCGAGAAAGACACCCTTGCCTATACGGAAGAGACGACCAAGGCCTCGCTCGAGGCGATGAAGAAGCAGGGCATGAAAATCGTCGACTTCGGACCGGAATTCAAGCAGATCGCGCTGGATCTTTACTGGGACGATCTGAAGAAGCTGAGCCCCGATTCAATCGGCAAATTGCAGCCGCTGCTGACCAAGAAATAACGGCACGCGTGCTGAACAAGACCAATAAGCTTCGGCTTTCATACGAAGACGATATCTGAGCATGCGCGCGATGTTCTGGCTCAATAGCCTTCTGGTGCGCACGCTCTGTGTGATGGCGGTGTTGCTGGTCGCAGCAATGATGCTTGGCATCTCGGCCGAGGTCATCCTGCGGCTGTTCGGTTTCCCCTCGATCGTCGGCATGATCGAGCTGACCGAATATGCGCTTTTCATTTCCACCTTCTTCATGGCGCCGTATCTGCTCCGCACCAATGAGCATATCCGCGTCGATCTCGTGATCGCGCGCATTGATCCTGCGAGCGCACGCTTTCTGGAAACGTTTGTCCTCATTGCGGTGATGCTGGTGTCGATCGTCACCGGCGTAATCGCCACCATCCTGATGCTGCGCAGCTATCAGGACGGCACGCTGGTCTTCAAGGATCTCATCTTTCCGCAATGGTGGCTGGACTGGATTATTCCGGTGACGTCTCTGGCGCTGTTTCTGCAGGCTCTTGAAATGCTGGTCGACCTGATCCGCCATCCGAACCGGCATGTCCCGCCGCTGCAGGAGCAGGTGCCGGGCGTCCGGCCGGAAGAAATGCCATGAGCTGGATATCCATCCTCACCATCATGCTGACCGCGAAGGTCGCGCTGCTGCTGGCGGCGCTCCCGGTCGCATTCGTCTTCTTCATCATCAATATCGGCGGCTCGTATCTGATCTTCGGCGGCATTCCCGGCCTCGAACAGATGGTCCGCAACGAGGCGGTCTCGGTGGCGCAGTTTTCACTGGTGCCGATCCCGCTATTCGTCTTGATGGGCGAAGTGCTGTTTCATAGCGGCCTCGCCCTGAAGTCGATCGACGCGGTTGATGCCGTGATCCGCAAGGTGCCAGGCCGGCTCGCGGTCGTGACTCTGGTCGCGGGCACGATCTTCTCGGCGATTTCCGGCTCGACCATCGCCACCACGGCGATGCTTGGCTCGCTGCTGCTGCCGCAGATGCTGGCGCGCGGCTATGACCCGAAGACCGCGATGGGGCCGACGCTGGCGATCGGCGGCGTCGACATTCTCATTCCGCCATCCGGCCTTGCGGTGCTGCTCGGCAGTCTCGCCGGCATTTCCATCACCGGCCTCTTGGTCGGCGGCATCGTGCCGGGCCTTATTCTCGCGGTGCTGTTCATCGGCTACGTGATGCTGCGCTGCTGGATCAATCCGTCCCTCGCTCCGGTCGCCGACGACGAGGGTATCAAGCTTGAACGGCCCTGGCTCAATCTGATCATCACCGTCGCGCCGTTATTGCTGATCTTCGGCGTCGTCGTCTTCAGCATGACCGAAGGCTGGGCGACGCCGACTGAATCGAGCGCGCTGGGTGCGCTCGGCACCATTATCCTCGCGGCCTGCTATCGCAGCCTGTCGCCGCAGGTGCTGTGGAAGGCCTTCCTCGGCACAATGTCGATTTCCGGCGCGCTTCTCTTCATCATCGTCGGCGCCACCACCTTCGCGCAATTGTTGAGCTTCTCCGGCGCGACCGCGGGCCTGGTCGAACTGATCGAAGGCTCGGGGCTGTCGAATAATGTCGTCATGATCGGCATGCTGGGCATTCTGGTGCTGCTGGGCTTCTTCATCGACCAGACCAGCATCATGATGATCACGCTGCCCTTCTACATGCCGATCCTGCGCACGATGGGCGTCGACCTTGTGTGGTTCGGCATCCTTTACCTCCTCTGCATGCAGATCGGGCTGATGACGCCGCCCTTCGGCCTGCTGCTGTTCGTGCTCAAGGGCGTAGCTCCGCCTGAGATCAGCATCGGCACCATCTATCGAGCCGCCGTTCCGTATGTGTGGCTGACCATCGTCATGATGGTGCTGATCTTCATCTTCCCGCAAATCGTGACGAGCTTCGTGCCGGATTAGCCCGGCGCGACTCTCGCAACGCCAATCCCGCGCAAGGATTGTTCCATGAGCACCAGCAATCCGCCCGGCAACCTCGTCGAGGAATTTGAAATCCCGGCAACCTTCGGCCGGGCCTTCATCGTTAAGAAGGGGCAGGTGCTGCGCATTCATCAGGTTGATCCGCGCGGCGGCCAGGTTGGCGATTGCGCCTTCTTCAACGCCAATGACACGAAGGAAGTCTTTCACTGCGGCCAGTCATGGTCTCTGAACCAGATGGCCGGTACAGGCAATTCGCGCGCCTTCCAGCATTTCTGGTCGAAGCCGCCGCGCGAAAACATCATGCTGACGACCGTGGCCGACACCTATCGAGACCATTGGGGCAATATGGGTGGGCGATGCTCACGGCGGATCTATGAGGTGCGCTCGTCGATCAAGGGGCACCGCTCGTGCCAGGACAACATTGCCGAAGCGCTTGTGCCGTTCGGTCTGTCTGGCGATGACGTGATCGATGTCTTCAACGTCTTCATGTCAGTGCGGCTGGATGCGGACGGTAATTTCGAAATCCTGCCGTCGCGCGTCACGATCGACGATTATATCGATTTGCGCGCGGAGATGGATATTCTGGCTGCGATCTCGGCATGTCCGGCCAAGGATAGCCCGACCAACAATCACCGGTCTTCGCCGCTCGGCATCAAGATCTATCAGTGACAGCCATGCTGCGACGCCGACGCCGTGTTCGCCGGATGTCCGGCATCTGTTGTCCGGCGCCATTTAGCGTATCATCGCCGCCATGAAGGCTCCGAATTTCATCTATCGCCGTCCCGACAGTCTGGATGAGGCGCTGGCGTTGCTCGGCGATCATGCCGGTGAAGCGCAGGTGCTGGCCGGCGGGCAAAGCCTGATGCCGACGCTGGCGATGCGCCTGTCATCGCCGGCGATGCTGATCGATATCAACCGCATCGCCGCACTGGACAACATCAGCGAAGCAGACGGCATGATCCGGCTTGGCGCGCTGGTGCGTCACTATCAGGTGCTGGAATCGCTGCTGATCGCCCAGCGCATTCCGCTCTTGGCCGATGCGATGACGCATGTCGCCCATATGGCGGTGCGCAATCGTGGCACGACCTGCGGCAGTCTGGCCCTCGCTGACCCGTCGGCGGAGATGCCGGCTGTCGCCGTGCTGCTCAATGCAATGATCCATCTCGCCAGCCGGACCGGGAAACGTGACATTGCTGCCCGCGAATTTTTCCAAGGGCTTTATACGACGGCGCGCGCAGATAACGAGATGATCGTCGGCGTCAGCTTTCCCTGCGCGAGCCCCGCCGAAATATTTCATTTCAACGAGCTCAGCCGCCGCCATGGCGACTTTGCTGTGGTCGGCATCGGCATCAAGGCGCAGCGGGTAGAGCGCGATATTACAGGCATCGACGTCGTAATGTTCGGGTCCGAGCCATCGCCGCTCTTAAGCAGCGCGACGAGTGGCATGACGATCACGCCTAAGACATCGGATGCGGATCTGCGCGACATGGCGCAGACCATCACAGCCGAGATGGAGCCGCTCGACAATCATCAGGGTCGGCCTGAGACCAAGCGGCGGCAGGCCGCCGAATTGCTGCGGCGTGGATTGACGGATTTTCGCGAGGCGCTTCATGGCTGAGACGGACGAGGCGTTGCACAGCATCACGTTCTCGCTGAATGGCGAAGAAGTGTCGGCACGCGTGGAAGCGCGCATGCATCTGGCGGATTTCATTCGTGGCGTGATGGGCCAGACCGGCACCCATATTGGCTGCGAGCATGGTGTTTGCGGCGCCTGCAATGTCACGGTCGATGGCCGCTCGGTGCGCAGCTGCCTGATGCTCGCGGTGCAGGCCGATGGCGCGGAGGTGGAGACGATCGAGGGGCTGACGCGCAAGGGTATCATCGCCGATCTGCAGGAAGAATTCGTGGTGCGCAACGCGCTGCAATGCGGATATTGCACGCCCGGCATGCTCGCCACCGCCGCCGAGATACTGCAAGGACCGCAGCGATCGCGCGAGGCTATTCGCGAGGCGCTGTCGGGCAATTTCTGCCGTTGCACTGGCTATCATGCGATCGTCGATGCCGTTGAGGCGGTAATGACGCGGCGGGGAGCCGCGTCGTGACGGAGGCGAAGGGCATGATCGGCGCGCGGGTGCCACGGCCGGAAGCAAAGCGCTTTGTTGCCGGCAATGGCCGCTATACCGACGACATCGCCATCGGCGGGGCAGGGCATGTCGTGTTCCTGCGCAGTCCTTATGGCCATGCGAAGATTGTCTCGATTGATGTCAATGCTGCGAAAGCCGGCGCCGGCGTGATCGCGGTCATCACCGCCGATGATCTTGAAAGCGTCTGCGCGCCATGGCGCACCAAGCTGGCGATGTTGCCGACGCATTTGTCGCCCGAGCAACGTCCGCTCGCGCGCGGCGAGGTGACATGGCAGGGTGAACCCGTGGTGGCCGTTGTCGCCAGGAGTCGCGCCGAAGCTGAAGACGCGCTGGAACTGATCGAAATCGAATGGGAGGAGCTACCGGCCATCGGCTCGATCGACGCTGCGGCCGCGGATGCGAGCATCGTCAATAGCGGACTGTCGGGGAATATCGGTCTCGACCATACTTTCAAGGCCGGCGATGCAGCTGCGGGCTTTGCCGACGCCAGCGTCGTGGTCGAGCATGAATTCCATTTCGGGCGGCAGACCGGCGTCACGCTGGAGCCGCGATCGATCATTGCCGATTTTGATCCGCGCACCCGCAAGCTGGTCATCCAGCACTCGAACCAGGTGCCGAACCAGATGCGCGATATCTTTGCCGCGCAATTCGGCCTGCCGCTGAATGCCGTGCAGGTCATTACGCCCGATGTCGGCGGCGCCTTCGGCATGAAGATGCCGGCCTATCCAGACGAAATGGCGGTCGCGGCGATTGCCATTCTGCTCGGGCGCACGGTGCGATTTACCGCAGACCGGCTCGAATCCTTCGTCAGCGATGTGCATGCGCGCGAGGCGCGCGTGAAGGGCCGGCTTGGTGTCGACGGTGACGGCCGCCTCGTTGCGATGGATGTCGCCGTGCTGTCGGGCATGGGCGCTTATTCGTCCTATCCGCGCGGCAGTCTCGGTGAAGGGCTGCAAGCGGTCCATATGTCGGCCGCACCGTATCAGCTTGCCAATTTCTCCGGGACGCTCCGCAGTTACTTCCAGAACAAGGTGCCGAGCGGCGTGTTGCGTGCTGTCGGCCAGCCGCTGGCGACAACCGTTACAGAGCAGGTAATTGATCTCGCCGCACGCAAGCTGGGCATTGATCCGGCCGAGATGCGTATGCGCAACTATGTCAGCTCGCGCGAGAAGGTGACGCGCAACGTCGCGGGCGCGGTGTTGAGTGAGATGTCGCTCGATCGCTGCCATGAGCAGTTGCTGACACTGATGGATTATGAAGGCCTGCGTCAGGAACAGGCGGCGCTCCGGCAACGCGGCATCTATCGCGGCATTGGCCTTGCGGCTTTTGTCGAGCAGACCGGCGTTGGGCCCGGTCTCTATGGGCCGCAACAGGTGCGCGTGTCCGCGCACGAGGCGTGCCGTCTGTCGCTGGAGGCCGATGGCGGCATTCGCTGCGCGACCAGCATTACCGATCAAGGGCAGGGCACGATGACAGCCTTGCGGCAGATCGTCGGTAATGCGCTGGGTGTCGGTCTCACCGATGTCGAAATCGTCTGCGGCGACACGACGGCGTCCCCCTTCGGCGGCGGCGCATGGGCCTCGCGCGGCGCGGCGCTTGGCGGCGAAGCGGCTTTGCGGGCTGCGGCAAAACTGAAAGAGAGCATTCTGACGATCGCCGCATCGATGTTGCAATCGCAGCCGGGCGACTTGCGGCTGGAAGGCGGACATGTCGTCAATGCCAAGGGCATGGTGCAGATGTCGATCGCCGATGTCGCGACCAAGGCGCATTATCAAGCGCATGCGCTGCCGCTGGAACAATTGCCGGCGCTGGAATTCACTGAGACCTACGCGCCGCATGACGTGCCATATTTCACATCCAATGGCGTGCAGGCGACTTATGTCGAAGTCGATACAGGTCTTGGTACCATCCGCGTGCTCGGCTTCTGGGTCGTCGATGATTGCGGCACGGTGATCAATCCGCTGCTGGTCGATGAACAGATTCGCGGCGGCGTCGTGCAGGGTATCGGATCGGCGCTCTATGAGCATTGCATCTATAATGACGATGCGCAGCTCGAGAATGGCACGCTGGCCGATTATCTCGTGCCGATGGCGAGCGAGATGCCCGACATTCATGTTGCGCATGTGGAGACGCCGATCAGCGCCACCACATTGGGTGCGCGTGGTGTCGGTGAGGCTGGCGCTGTTGCAGCATCCGCGGCGATATGGACCGCCGTCAATGATGCTCTGTCGCCACTGGGCGCTACTGTCACACAACAGCCCATCACGCCTGAGCATGTACTCGACAGCATCGATGCTGCGGTATCAATGAACGGATGATGCCTGTGATGCGACGAAGGTCGCATTGGTTGTATGGTATCTCGTCACGGCCGCGACGCTCTGAATCGTTGAAGCGTATGACGATGCTGCATCACGTTTACATGTGCGGTGTTACCGCTCAACGCATCCTCTTCGCGTTTCATCGCGCGACCAACGTATGAGTTGATGTGACGATCGCGTGTCATAATCAACGATGCGTATGGTGATGTCATGCATTGAAGCAACACTCTAGTAGAGTGGTACTGATGTCGCGCGCAAAGTTCCTGCGTGCCGGATTAAAAGCACGCGCGTGCCAAATCTTCGACAAATTGGAATCGAAACTTCCGCCCTGCAGCACGCGATGACCTCGCTGCTCATGATGATTGTTGTTGAAGCAGCCTCGCAAAGAAACGGCGGTCATATTGAAAGCGACAATGAACCGGGGGCTGGTCTTGAGCGTAGTCGCGCTGACAAGCGTGGCGATGGCCGCGTGTGATGGACCAAGAGGTACCATCGTCGGTGCTGATGCGATGGCGAGCGCAGCGATGTCGACGGATTATCAATTGGCTCCGGGCGACAAGGTGAAAGTGACCGTCTTCAACGAGCAGGATCTGACCGGCGAATTCTCCGTCAATGAATCAGGCAATGTCGCCTTTCCTCTCGCAGGAGAAATTCCTGCATCCGGCAAGACCGTACCGCAATTCAAGGCCGATGTGACCAAGACACTGAACGGCCGCTATGTGCGCAATCCGAAAGTGTCAGTGGAGGTCGTGAACTACCGCCCGTTCAACGTCATCGGCGAAGTGCGCAATGCGGGGCAGTTTCCATATCGGCCTGGCCTGTCGATGCAGGACGCGGTGGCGATGGCCGGCGGCTATACCTATCGCGCCAATACACGCCAGATCTATGTGCGACGCGCCGGATCCGGCGGCGAGAGCAGCATCAATCCTGACGAACAGCCGGTGGCTGTGATGCCAGGCGATAACATCCGGATACCTGAACGCTATTTCTAAACGGGGACGACAATGAAGATCATGTCTAAGGCCGCGCGCGAAGCGCCCTGACGATGCGTTTGTAAGGGCCGCCGCCGCGTAAGGCGGACGGCCAAATCACTTCGACAATGAAATTCAATGCCGCGGCCCTGTCCGCGATCGATGTCGGCTGCCTGCGACGCGTGGGCGGCTGGTTGCTGACTGGAGTCTTTCTTTTGCGGGTCGGATGGATGTTGCCCTTGGCCTTAGTCACCAGCAATACGGCTGTGCTCGCCGATGAGGCGCTGCCGGATTACGAGATGGCGCGCATCCCGGTCGGCGAGCGCGTTCATCCGGGCTATGAGCCTATCGGCTATCGCGTCGGCGGCGTATTCTTCTATCCGCGCTTGTTGTCCGGCATTCGCTTCGATTCCAACGTCTATGCGTCGCCGACCAATCCGCGCTCGGACCTGGCCTTCATTCTGTCGCCGCAACTGACGATCAAATACGGACGCGGCACGCCCGGCGCGCAGCTCAATCCGTCGCGCTTTTCCTATCAGATCGACCTTGGCGCAGACATTTATCAATTCCGCAAGTTCACCAGCGAGAACCGCGTCGATGCGCGCGGCCGCATCGCCACCAATTGGGACATCGCGCCCGATCTGCAGCTCGATACCGTGTTCGAAGCGGCGCGCCGGCATGAGGAGCGGGGCGATTCCTCTCAGCCGCGCAACGCACGGGAGCCTGTGCCGTTCAATGATCTGCGCGGCGAAACCACGCTGACCAAGACCTGGGGCCGCCTCGGCGTCGCCCTGAATGCCGGCGTTCGCGATCTGACCTATGAGAATGTCACGACGTTCGGCGGCGAGCCGCTCGATCAGACGCAACGCGACGGCACCATCGTCTCGACCTATATCAAACCGTTCTACGAATTCTCGCCCGGCTATCGCGCCTTCGTTCGGCTGCGCGGCAATTGGCGCGAATATGCCGCGACCGGCGAGCAGAATAGAAATTCCGATGGCTATGAAGCGCGCGGCGGCCTCGAATTCGCGGTGACGCCGCTGATCTCCGGCAGCGTCGAAGCCGGCTATATGTCGCAATCCTATGAAAATCCGCTGCTGCAGCCGGTCGATGGTCTTTCGGTCAAGGGGGAGTTGTTGTGGCAGGCCACGGCGCTGATGACCGTGCGGGCCTATGCCGAGCGCAATGTCGCGGAAACCATCACGCCGGGCTTTGGCCCGCGCATCGATGCGCTGGTCGGCGGACAGGTCGATTATGAATTGCTGCGCAATGTGATCGTCAAGGCCGGCGGCTCCTTCAAGCAGGAAGACTTCCAGGATTCGCCGCGCAAGGACGACGTCACGCGCTGGACTGCGGGAATTGACTACGCCCTGACCCGGCATCTGCGTATCGGCGCCCGCTACGACTACATCCAGCGCGATTCCACGATTCCGATCTATTCCTTCGACAAACATATGGTGATGTTCAATGTTACAGCCCAACATTGAACTGCGGAACGGCTTCGTGCCGGCTTCCCCTGCCGTGCAGCGCGATCCGCGTCCGGCTGACAGCGATGCGATCGTCGATATTCTGCGCTGCCTGAAGCGCAACGCAAAGATGATCATCGCCGTTGCGCTATCCGGCACGGCGATCGCCACGGCGGCCGTCTTCAGCATCACGCCTCAATATCGCGCGACATCTGCCATCCTCGTCGATCCGCGGCAGACCAAGATTCTGCAGGATGCCGAAGTGGTCGGCCGGCCCGGCACCGATAACGGCGCCATCGAAAGCGAAGTGGAGCTGATCCAGTCGGAAACGCTGACGCGCAAGGTCGCTGAAAAGCTCGATCTGCAGAATGATGATGAGTTTGGCGCTTCGGGCGGCGTACTCTCGGCGATCAAATCGGTCGTGCTGCTGCCGGTCCGAATGTTTTCCAGCCGCGAGACATCGGCCGATCCGCTGGCGCCCGTGGTCGACAAGCTGCAGGGCGCCGTCAGCGCCAGGCGGCGCGGGCTGACTTACGTGATCGAATTGAGCGCGTGGTCGCGCGACGCGAAGAAGTCTGCCGATATCGCCAATACCTTTGTCGAACTTTATCTTGCGGAGCAAATCGCAGCGAAATCTGAGACGACCACCAAGGCCAGCCGGTGGCTGAACGAGCGGGTGGATGAGATGCGCGAGCGCGTCTCCACGTCGGAGAAGGCGCTGGAAACCTATAAGGCGCAGGCCGGGTTGTTTGACGGCGGCGCCGGCGAAAATCTCTCCAATCGCCAGCTCGGCCAATTGAACGATCAGCTGATCGATGCGCGCGCCAAGGCGGCGTCGGCGCAGTCGAAATATGAGCAGCTCAAGCAGATCACGCCGGAGCGGCTGCGCTCGGCGGCGGCGTCGCCGGACGTATTGCAATCCTCGGTCGTCTCCAGCCTCCGCGGACAATACGCTGATGCCGCGCGTCAGCAGGCGGAGCGCGAAGCCCGCTATGGCCCTCAACATCCGCAGGTCGCCACCGGTCGCGCGCAGGTGACGGATCTCGAACGGCAGATCACCGCCGAAATCAACCGCATCGTCGGCAGCGCCAAATCCGAATTCGAGATGGCCAAGGCGCGACAGGATTCGCTGGAGGCAAGCCTTGACGAATTGAAAGGCAAAGCTGCGCAATACAACCAGGCCGGCGTGCGGCTGCGCGAACTCGAGCGCGACGTGCAGGCCAATCGCGACCTGTTCCAGTCATTCCTGAACCGCGCCAAGCAGACATCCGAACTGAGCATGCAGATTGCAGACTCGCGTGTTGTCTCATCAGCGCGGGCGCCATCCGGCACGTCCTATCCGCGCAAGGGGCTCGTCATCGGTCTTGGCTTGTTCGGTAGTCTCGGTCTTGGCATGGCGCTGGCACTCGGCCGTGATGCCTTCGGGCGCGGCTTCCGCCATTCCGCCGATCTCGAGCGCGAAATCGGCCTACAGACGCTGGCTTCCATCCCGTTGGTGCATCGGCGTGAACAGCAGCGGCTCAGTCTGCCGGGCTTGAAGGCGCGGCCAGCGGAAGCGGGCGCGCGGCAGATCCCACACCGGCCGGATGATAGCTTCGATCGCTTGCTGGCCGATCACGCGTTGAATCAGCCGGATTCGTCCTTCGCCGAAAGTCTGCGCACGCTTTATCTCGGCCTTAAGCATCAGGGGCTTCAGCGCCGCATGGGCGTCGTGCTGGTGACATCGGCGCTGCAGGGCGAGGGCAAATCGACGGTCGCGCTCAATCTGGCGCGCACCGCCGCGCAAGCGGGCGACGAGGTGTTGCTGATCGACGGCGATCTGCGGCGGCCCGCTTTGGCCAACGCCATGCATCTGCAGGGCGAGGGCGGCCTCACCGATTTCCTCGCCGGTCACGAGGACCTCGGCTCCGTGGTCCAGCGCGACAGCCGCACCAATCTTTACGCGATTGCGGGCCGGCAGGGCGTGCCGGGCGTTCGTGCCATCAGCCTGTTGTCGTCCCGCCGGATGACGCAGCTGGTTGGCCATGCCCGCGATGTCTTCGATTTGGTGGTGATTGATGCGCCGCCGCTGCTGCCGGTCGCCGATGCTCGCATTCTGATCGATCGCGCTGATGCGGTGGCGATGGTGGTCGCATCCGAACGCACGAGCCGTGACGCGGTGACGACAGTGCTGCGCGAAAATCCCGATCTCGCCGGCAAGGCCGCGGGCGTGGTGCTCAACGGCGTCATCGATGATTTCGAACGCTATTACGGTGAGCCCGGCCGGGTCTTTGCCGAGGCCAACACGCAAGTGGAGCGTCAGACATGAATAGCCGACCAACGATCCGGGGCGGCAAGGTAATTGCCTGTCCTGACCATTGCGATGTGGTGGATTTTCCAGGATCACGTGCGACGGCGAGCGCGGCGCGGCCGCAATCGCTACGCGATAACAGCAAGACGACGAGCGCGCTCAATGCCAGGACTATTCCGGTCATCGCCGCTGGTATCGATTTCATCGCGCTGACGGCAGTCACCTTTCAGGCTGGCGCGATCTATCATCACATCGTCTTTGGCGCCTTGCCGTCGCCCGCATTTTATTTCGCGGCGACTATTGCGATGGTGGCGTTGTTCGTCGTGCTGGGTGGCCTGTCGCGCGACTATTCGACCAAGAGCCTGCGCAATGCGCGCGAACAGGTCCGCCTCGTTTTCACGCGCTGGAATGTCGCCTTTTCGGTCTTCGTCGTCGTCCTCTTTATGATTCAGGCAACGGACTTTTATTCGCGCGGCGCCATCGTCTCGCAATATGCGGTGGGGATGACGTTTGCCATTCTCATCCGGCTCATCCTGTCGCGATGTGTGGAGCGCGGCTTGCAACGCGGAGTCATTCGCGGCCGCACGGTCATCATGATCGGACGAAAGGACAATCTGCAGCATATTCAATCGGAGCTGGCGCGCGATTCGGCAGGCGCGGAAATAACGGACATCATCGCGCTCGATCCGGCCGATGCCAGCGCCAAGCGCGTGGCGCTGCGGCGGATCAAGGCGGTCGCCCGCCAGACCCATATCGACGATATCGTGGTCGCTTTGCCCTGGCAGGACCACACGCATATTCGCGAATTCGTCGAGGGGCTCTCGACCATTCCGGCCACAGTGCATCTGGCGCCCGACCAGAGCTGGGTGTGGATCCGCGATCTCGTACTCAACCGGGTTGGCCGCGTGCATACGCTGCGCCTGGCGCGGGCGCCGCTCACATTGAAGGATCGGTGTCTAAAGCGCGCTTTCGATATCGTGGTGGCGAGCGCCCTGCTGGTGGTGTCGGCGCCTGTGCTGGCGGTGATCGCGATCTGCATCAAGCTGGATTCCGATGGCCCCGTGCTGTTCCGGCAGCGGCGCAACGGCTTCAACCAGCGCGAATTCCGCGTGTTCAAATTCCGAACCATGACGACGATGGATGATGGCGATGTCATCCGGCAAGCGGAGAAGAATGACAGCCGCGTCACCTCGGTCGGCCGCTTCCTGCGCCGGACCAATCTCGACGAGGTTCCGCAGCTTCTCAATGTCATTGCCGGGCACATGTCGCTGGTCGGGCCGAGGCCGCATGCGGTCGCCCATGACAATGCCTATGAGGAGCGGATCAGAGCTTACGCCAGCCGTCACAAGGTCAAGCCCGGCATCACAGGCTGGGCGCAGGTGAACGGCCTGCGCGGCGAGACCGATACCGTCGACAAGATGGCGCGGCGCGTCGAGCACGATCTCTATTACATCGATCACTGGTCTGTCATGTTCGACATCAAGATCATGCTGACGACAATCTTCTCGCCGAGGTCCTATCGCAATGCGTACTGAACAGGCCCGCGTGGTGCGGGAGGATTCTCCGACAGGCGCCGAAGGTACGGATTGGTCGGTCTATGTGCCCGTAGCGGTGCGTGAGCCCAAGCGCGGCATCATGCGCGCTGTCTGGCTCGCGGTGCGGCGACAATTGATCGAGACGCGAAGGCGCTACCTTGTGAAGGTGTGGCGGATGAATATCGATCCGACCGCACATTTCTCGCTGCGCGTCGAGTTCGATCGCACCCATCCGTCGGGCGTGCATATCGGCGCGGAAAGCTACGTTGCCTTCGGCGCGGTCATTCTCACCCACGACATGACGCGCGGGCTTTATGCCGACACGCGCATCGGCAAGCGGTGTTTCATTGGTGCGCACAGCATCCTGATGCCTGGCGTGACGATCGGCGACGGCTCGATTGTCGGCGCTGGCAGCGTGGTGACGCGCGATGTGCCTTCTGCCTCGATCGTTGCCGGAAATCCGGCGCGTGTGGTGCGCAGCGGGATCAGGACATACCGGTTCGGTTGCCTTTGGGATTGGGAGACCATGACTCCGAACAGCATCCGCGATCCATAGCGCCGCGGCGTCGGATTTCAACGTCAGTAAAGCTGGTTTGGCAGGGCTGCAGCGCGATGCATTTGCAGCAACGGCGGAGCCATGCCCGTGAAGTCAACGAGGAGGCAATACTATGAGAGCGGAGTTTCTGGGAATTCCGATCGATCTTTTGACATTCGATGAGACTGTGTCGACGGCCGTCGACGCCATGCTCCATCGCAAGCCGACGCAGCATGTCGCGGTCAATGTCGCCAAGCTCGTCCATGCGCGCCACGATCCGGAATTGCGCCGTGATGTGTCCGAGAGCCACATCATCGGCATCGACGGCATGGGCATCGTCTGGGGCGCGCGGGCGCTCGGCCTGTCGGTGCCGCATCGGGTGCCGGGCGTCGATCTGATGGAGCGGCTGCTGGAGATCTGCGCCGTGCATGAGTTCCGGCCGTATCTGCTTGGTGCTCGCAAGCAGGTGCTGGAGCGCGCCGTCGTCAATTCGCTCTATCGGTGGCCTGGGCTGTCCTTCGCTGGTTATCGCGATGGTTATTTCACGCCCGAGGAAGAGGCGAGCATCGTCGAGGACATTCGCTTCGCGAACCCTCACTGCCTTTTTATTGGTATGCCGACACCCAGCAAGGAGCGGTTCCTGCACAAATACCGCGATGTTTTGCAGGTTCCCTTCATCATGGGCGTTGGCGGCGGCATCGACGTCCTCGCCGGCCACGTCCGCCGCGCCCCTCCATTGATTCAAAAGACGGGCTTCGAATGGTTGTACCGAACCTATCAGGAGCCGCGACGCATGTGGTGGCGCTACGCCAGCACCAATGTGCGCTTTGCCGGTTTGCTCGGCAAGGAAGTGATCGCGCGCGCGCTCGGACTGCGAAATGGAATGAGCCAGCAATTTGGGGGTAAGGCATGAATATTCTCGTCACCTTCGGCACACGGCCAGAAGCGATCAAGCTCTTTCCCGTCATTCACGCGCTCAGGCGCGAGCGTGATTTCAACGTCACCGTCTGCGTGACGGCACAGCATCGCGAGATGCTGGATCAGGTGCTCGATATCGCCAATATCGAGCCTGACCTTGATCTGAACATCATGCGGCCTAACCAGTCCTTGCCGGAGATGACGGCGCGCATCATCCGGGATTTCGACCAGGTGCTGGCCGAGGTCATGCCCGATCGCGTGATGGTGCAGGGCGATACGACGACAGCCATGGCGGCAGCGATGTCGGCCTTCTATCGCAAGATCCCGATCGATCACGTGGAGGCGGGCTTGCGATCGGGTGACATCTATTCGCCCTGGCCG
>Ga0164243_10000285_pt1 | contig 104660 bp, 103 predicted proteins | sample OricompcompostOP_FD_108781 | JGI IMG/M metagenome (GOLD analysis project Ga0164243, IMG submission 108781) | Organic Plus compost microbial communities from Emeryville, California, USA - Original compost - Organic plus compost (OP) | ecosystem: Engineered > Solid waste > Mixed feedstock >... | reverse complement strand
CCCACCATCGAGCCCGGATAGAGACCGGAGAAGACGAGGGCCGAGAGGGTGAAGAGACCCCCGAAGGCCATCGACCACGCCACCTGCCGCGGTGCGCGGGCGAGGCGGTCGTAGAAGAAGCCGAGCTGGTGGCAGAGGCCCCACACCAGGACCATGTTCAGGAGGCCCAAGGCGTCCCAGCCCCAGCGGAAGCGGGCCACGTCGACCAGCGCGGCGAGGCCCGCCGCCCAGACCAGCACGAGCACGTCGAAGCGCCGGTGCAGCCACGTGGAGAGCGGCAGCAGGGCGACGAGCAGGGCGTAGACGACGAGGAACCAGAGGGGTGAGAGGATCAGCAGCACCGCCCGTCCGGTCCACTCGACGTCGAGCAGCGCGGCGACCAGTACGCCGACCGCCCACCACGCCACTGCCAGGGCGATGGCGGGCCGGGTGAGCGAGACGAGGCGCTGGCCGGTGAAGCGCCAGACCGATCCGCGGCCAGCGGCCTCGAAGCGGGCCAGGGCGACGGTGTGGGCCCAGCCCCCCACGAAGAAGAACAGGGGCATCACCTGGAGCAGCCACGTCGCCAGGTAGAGGCCCGAGGTGAAGCCGATGGGGTTCGAGGCGTGTGGCCCGTCGTCCTGCCACACGAGGACGGTGAACACCCAGTGCCAGAGCACGACCACCACCAGGCTGGCCCCGCGCACGAAGTCGATGAAGGGGTCGCGGTCGCTGTGGACCGGCCTGGGTTCCGCCATCCCACCTCCCTGGTCGGGTCGAGCCTCACACGGCGGCGCCCCGAGCGGGTGCAGCAGCCGGTGCGGGTGGTCAGCCGGAGCGTCGCCCCAGCTCGACGGCGCGGCCGACCAGCTTGCGCACCGCGTCCTCGTCGGCGCCGTCGGCCACGAGGGCGCCGATGCGGGCCTCCAGGTCGGCGGCGAGGCGCTCGTCGAGCTCGTTCGGTGCGGCCCGGCCCGACTTGGTCAGCGAGCCGGGGGGCGACACCGAGGTCACCAGCACCAGCGCCAGCGCGGCGACGGCGGTGATGAGCCCGAAGGTGATGGCGGTCCCGTTGTTGTCGGCGATGGAGCCGGCGATCATGCCGGCGATCCCGATGACGAACACCACCAGCACCACCCGGCGGACGAGGCGGGGGCTCACCCGGGGGCGGCCGGCCCCCGGGTCGGCGGCGGTGGTGGCGCCCACCGCGTGGGGTGTGGTGGTGGTCATCGGACCAGGGGCTTGTACTTGATCCGGTGGGGCTGTTCGGCGTCGGCGCCCAGCTCCTTCTTCCGGTACGCCTCGTACTCGCTGAAGTTGCCCTCGAACCAGCGGACCTGCGAGTCGCCCTCGAAGGCGAGCACGTGGGTGGCCACCCGGTCGAGGAACCAGCGGTCATGGCTGATCACCACCGCGCAGCCGGCGAAGTTGTCGAGGCCGTCCTCCAGCGCCCGCAGGGTGTCGACGTCGAGGTCGTTGGTGGGCTCGTCGAGGAGCAGCACGTTGCCGCCCCGGGCGAGGACCTTGGCGAGGTGCACCCGGTTGCGCTCGCCGCCGGAGAGCACGCCGACCTTCTTCTGCTGGTCGGAGCCCTTGAAGTTGAACGACGCCACGTAGGCCCGGCCGTTCATCTCCCGGCTGCCGAGCTTCACGATGTCGCGGCCGTCGGTGATCTCCTCGTAGACGGTCTTGTCGGGGTCGAGGATGTCGCGGCTCTGGTCGACGTAGGCGAGGTCGACGGTGGGTCCGACCCGAAGCGTTCCCGCGTCGGGCTCCTCCTGGCCGGTGATCATGCGGAAGAGCGTGGTCTTGCCGGCGCCGTTGGGGCCGATGACCCCGACGATGCCGGCGCGCGGGAGCGAGAAGCTGAGATCCTCGATCAGGAGTCGGTCGCCGAAGCCCTTGGAGAGGCCCTCGGCCTCGATGACCACGTCGCCGAGGCGCTCGCCCGACGGGATGAAGATCTCCAGCTTGTCGCCCCGGCCCTGGGCGTCCTGCGACTCGGCCAGCAGCTGCTCGTAGGCGGAGAGGCGGGCCTTGCCCTTGGCCTGGCGGGCCTTGGGCGCCATGCGCACCCACTCGAGCTCGTGGGCCAGGGTGCGGGCCCGAGCGGACTCCTGCTTCTCCTCCATCCGGAGGCGCTCCTGCTTCTGCTCCAGCCAGCCGGAGTAGTTGCCCTCGTAGGGGATGCCCTTGCCGTGGTCGAGCTCGAGGATCCACCGGGCCACGTTGTCGAGGAAGTAGCGGTCGTGGGTGATGGCGACGACCGTGCCCTCGTAGTCGCGCAGGAAGCGCTCCAGCCACGCCACCGACTCGGCGTCGAGGTGGTTGGTGGGCTCGTCGAGCAGGAGGAGGTCGGGGCGGCTCAGCAGGAGCCGGCACAGGGCGACGCGGCGGCGCTCGCCACCGGAGAGGGTGGTGACGTCGGCGTCGGACTGCGGCAGGCGCAGCGCGTCCATGGCGATCTCGATGGTGCGCTTGAGGTCCCAGGCACCGCTGGCCTCGATCTTGGCCTCCAGGTCGGCCTGCTCCTCGCCGAGCTTCTCGTAGTCAGCGTCGGGGTCGGCCCACTTGGCGAGCACCTGGTCGTAGCGCTCGAGCAGCGTGGCGGTCTCGCCCACCCCGTCCATCACGTTGCCCATGACGTCCTTGGCCGGGTCGAGGTGGGGCTCCTGCTCGAGCAGGCCGACGGTGAAGCCGGGGGTGAGGCGGGCCTCACCGGTGTAGCCGTCGTCGAGGCCGGCCATGATCCGCAGCAGGGAGGACTTCCCCGACCCGTTGTGGCCGATGACGCCGATCTTGGCGCCCGGGTAGAAGCTGAGGCTGATGTCCTTCAGCACCTCGCGGTCCGGTGGATAGAAGCGACTCACCTTGCGCATGGTGAAGATGAACTGGGCACTCATGGCGGGCCAGGGTACCGAGGTGGCCGCGAGCGGAGGAATCGTGGGTGCCCGGACGCGGCGGTGCCCCGCCGAAGCGGGGCACCAGGTCGACGTGCGAGCGGCAGGCTCAGCGAGAAGCGGTGCGCTTCTTCGCTGCGGTCTTCTTGGCCGTCGTCTTCTTGGCGGCGGTCTTCTTGGCGGGAGCCTTCTTCGCTGCGGTCTTCTTGGCGGCGGTCTTCTTGGCCGTGGTCTTCTTGGCGGGAGCCTTCTTCGCTGCGGTCTTCCTCGCGGCGGTCTTCTTGGCGGGAGCCTTCTTCGCTGCCGTCTTCTTGGCGGCGGTCTTCTTCGCCGCCGTCTTCTTGGCGGGAGCCTTCTTCGCTGCCGTCTTCTTGGCTGCCGTCTTCTTGGCTGCCGTCTTCTTGGCTGCCGTCTTCTTGGCGGCGGTCTTCTTGGCGGCGGTCTTCTTCGCCGCCGTCTTCTTGGCGGGGGCCTTCTTGGCCGTCGCCTTCTTCGCTGCTGGGCTCACCGTCGCCTCCTCGGCGTGATCGTCGGGTGGGGAAGTTGTACCAACTGCAGCGTCGTTTGTGGAGGTTTTGGCGGCGCTTGTCGAGGTGCTCTCCGTCACCAGTTCCTGGCTAATGAGCTCGGCATCGTCCAAACGCTCTTGCGAACGTTGGGTTTTCCGGGCGCTCTCGGACGTCTTGGTCGTCGACGTTTCCTGGCGAACCTTCCCGTCGGCGACCAGCGCGAGGTCGATCCCGCGACGCGGGGTGTCGAGCGAGTGCACGGCGAACCGTCGCGTCTCGCCGAGCTTCATCACGTCCCGTGCCGCACGCGGGGCCGGGTCGCCCATCAGCTTGAGAGGCACGTAGCAGCGAGCGCCACCGGCGAGGACGTAGGCGCCGTGGGAGGAGAACGACTCGACCTCGCCTTCGAGCGTGGAGCCGATCGGGTGCTTGGCGACGAACTCGATGAACGGCAGTGGGTCGTTTGCCGGCTCAGCAGGCTTGCGCGGGTTCTTCGACCGCGCGCCAGAGGCTGCGCTCGCGGGGGTCGTCTCGGTGGTCGCCTCGGCGCCACGCTTGCGGCCGCCGCGACGACGCCGCCCCGAGCTCTCACCGTCGGCGCCCGAGCCGGAGGCGGCCGGAGTGGTGGAGGCCGGAGTGGTGGAGGCCGGGCGGTTGCGTTCCTTGCCGCCCTTCGCCTCCCGGGTGGCGCGTCGGCTCACCGGCCCTCGCACCGGGGTGCGGAGGAGGAACACCCAGCCGACGCCGGGCACCGGCTTGCCACCGATGAGGCGGCCCTCGTCGAAGAGCCACGGGTGCACCGCGTGGAGCTCCTGGAAGGAGTCGTTGGACAGCACCGTGGCGCCGACCTTGCCGGCGATCTGGAGGATGAAGGCGTCGCCTCGACCGATGGCGCCGGCGGGCGGGGTCACCAGCTCGCCGGCGAGGAGGGCCTCTTCGTACTCGGCGCGCTCGGAGGCATCGATGCGGTTGGGGAAGGTGGCGTCGACCACCACCGTCAGCGTCTCGACGTCGTGCTCGGCCAGGAAGGCCTTCACCGCGTCGTCGAGCTGGCGGAGGCTCGGGGTCGTACGCCCTTCGGTCGCGATGTTCGAGCCATCGACGACCACGTGGGATCGGATCATGGGGGGTTCAGCGTCGCTTCCGTGGAGCCCGCAGCTGCGGGGCCGGCAGGGCCGGCGGACAGGGTCGAGCCGAGTGGCGACCCGCGTCCTGTCCCGGAGGCGGTCCGAACCGTCGATGCGTGAGGCACGGTCGGATCCCGGAGGGCCAGGGGCGGCAGGGCCGCGTCCAAGGCTCGTGTACCGGACCAGCCTACGCTCCGGGGCGTGATCCGGGGTGCCACCGACCGTGAGGGGGAGTGCACGGAGCTGCTGCAGGCCCTGATCCGCAACGCGTGCGTGAACGACGGCACCGTCGGCTCGGGGGGCGAGGTGCGCAGCGCGGAGCTGCTCGCCGGGGTCCTCGAGGGTCCCGGGCTCGACCTCGAGACCTACGAGGCGGCCCCGGGACGGACGAGCCTGGTCGCCCGCATCGAGGGCACGGACCCGACCGCACCCACCCTCCTGCTCATGGGCCACACCGACGTGGTGCCCGCCAACCCGGACCACTGGCGCCACGACCCGTTCGGTGGCGAGCTCATCGACGGCGAGGTGTGGGGGCGGGGCGCGGTCGACATGCTCAACCTCACCGCCTCGATGGCGGTGGCGGTGCGGCACCTCGCCCGCTCCGGGTTCCGGCCCCGGGGCACGCTCGTGTACCTGGCGGTCGCCGACGAGGAGGCCCTCGGCGAGTGGGGCGCCGAGCACCTCGTGACCCACCAGCTCGACGCGGTGGCGGCCGACTACGTCATCACCGAGTCAGGAGGCATCCCGCTGCCCAGCCCGGCGGGCACCAAGTTGCCGGTGATCGTGGGGGAGAAGGGGTGCCTCTGGGGCACGCTGCGCATCGGCGGCACCGCCGGCCACGGGTCCCAGCCCTATCGCACCGACAACGCCCTGGTCACCGCGGCCGAGGTCCTGCGCCGGCTGGCCGAGCACCGGGGTGAGCCGAGGATCCACGACGTGTGGAGGCGGTTCATCACGTCGATGGGCTACCCCGACGAGATCACCGAGCCGCTGCTGTCGCGCGACCGCCTCCCCGAGATGCTGGAGGGCCTGCCGGTGGGCATGGCCCGCCAGTTCCACGCGTGCACCCACACGACGTTCTCCCCGACCGTGGTGCACGGCGGCACGAAGATCAACGTGATCCCGGACGTGGTGGAGCTCCAGGTCGACGTGCGCACCCTCCCCGGCGACGACGAGGAGGCGGTGATGCAGGAGCTGCGCACCGCACTCGGCGACCTCGCCGACACGGTCGAGTACGTGCCCGCCCGCTACGACCCGTCGACGGCCTCGCCGGTCGACACCCCGCTCTGGGACACCCTCTCGACGGTGACCCAGCGGTGGTACCCGGGGTCCGAGACCGTCCCCTGTCTCACCGTCGGGGCCACCGACGCCCGCTTCTTCCGCCACACCGGCTCGGTGGCCTACGGGTTCGGCCTGTTCAGCGAGCACATGACGTTCGAGGACTACGGCGCCATGTTCCACGGCGACGACGAACGGATCGACACCGCCTCGCTCGGCCTCTCCACCGAGCTCTGGGAAGCCGTCGCCACCGACCTCCTCACCCCCCGCGACTGACCCGGCTCCGCTGCTCGACGTCACCCTCCCTCCCCGCGAAACGGTGCGCTTTTCGCGCGCTCTGGCGCGCCTTCTGCGCACCGTTTCCACCACGTCTTGAAACGGAGCGCTCTTCGCGCGCTCCGGCGCGTCTTCTGCGCACGGCTTCGGTTGGTGGGCGTGGTGCTGTCAGTCGGCGCGGAGGCGAGCCTGGCGCCAGCCGGCGCGGACCTTCGCCACCAGGGAGGGCACGTCGTGCCACACCTCGAACTCGCTCACCCGGACCACGACGAACCCGGCGGCCTCCAGGGCGGCCTGCTGGCGGGCGTCGGCGGCCTCGTCGACCAGGCTGGAGTGCCATCGCTCACCATCGACGAGGACGACGAGCGGGCAGTCAACCGCCAGGAAGTCGACCCGACCGAGCCACTCCCGCCCACCGATCTCGACCTGGCGGCGCATCTCGGGGAGGTCGTGGTCCCTGACCAGCTGCTGGAACCGGGCCTCGAGGTTGCTCTCGGGCGGGACGTAGTCGACCGGTCGCACCTCCAGGACCTCTCGCATCACGCCCATCCCGTCGCGACCGTGCTCGGAGAGCTCGTCGACCATGGCGTGCAGCGAGCGTCCGCTCACCAGGCGACGACTCCACGCGTTGTCCGTGAGCAGCTCCATCCTCTTGACCGACCGGCTCGCTGCGAGCTGGAAGAGCAGGCGGGCTGGTGTCAGCACGGGGATGCCGTCGACCTCGGTGACGTGGTGGTCCGGGAGGTACGTGGTGCGGTGAAGGCCCTCGACCGGAGGCCGGTGGCGCCCGCTCCGGCGTCCGTGCGTGGTTCGCGCCGGGAGGAGTCGGAAGCCGGGGAAGCCCCACAGCGCCGCTGCGCTCTCGTGGGAGAGCACGCCACCGCCCAGGAGGACGGCGGCCATGGCGGTCTGCCGCTCGGTGACGGGCGAGCCGGCACGACGGAGCACCCCGCGGCCCACCCGCTCCCAGCTGCCCGAGTGCACCCGGTGACGGACTGCGGACGGGCTGGCCCCTGCCTCCCGGGCCTGGGAGGAGCTGACGAGGCCGTGCTGTCGCTCGGCGAGCTGGGTGAGGGTGCGCTCGAGCTCGTTCATGACCCCACAGCCAACACGGGGGGTGTGACAGCGGCCGGGCCGGGCACGGTCCTGACCCGCCACGATCTCGGAAACCGTGCGCTTTTCGCGCGCTCTGGCACGCGAAAAGCGCACCGTTTCGCGTGGAGGTGCGAAACGGTGCGCTTTTCGAGCGTTCTGCGCACCGTTTTCGGGGGGGGGAGAGAGGGGCGATCGTCGGCGGGGCCGGTCGCCCGGGAGCGTCAGTCGACGGTGAGGGCGTTGTCGAGGAGGTCCCGCTGCTCGGCCTGGTGGATGGCGAGCACGCCGGTGGCCGGGCTCGCCGACTCCTGCCGGCTGACCCGGCGGATGCGGTGGGTGTCCTCGTGGGCCTCGTAGAGGCGGCCCTTGATGTGGTTCCAGGCGCCCATGTTCTCCGGCTCCTCCTGGAGCCAGACGATCTCGTCGGCGTTGGGGTACCGCTCGAGCACGGCGGCCACTCCCTCGTAGGGCCAGGGGTAGAGCTGCTCGACCCGGGCGATGGCCACCGGGGCGCCGCGCTCGTCGCGCTCGGCCTGGACCTCGACGGCGACCTTGCCCGAGGCGAACACCACCCGCCGGACCGCCGACGGGTCGGTCACGCCGGTGTCGTCGAGGACCTCCTCGAACGAGCCGTGCACGAGCGCCGACACCGGCGAACGGGACGCCTTCGCCCGCAGCAGCGACTTGGGGGTGAACACCACCAGCGGCTTGCGCACCTCACGGCGCACCTGGCGCCGCAGGAGGTGGAACATCTGGGCCGCGGTGGTGGCGTTGCACACCTGGATGTTGTCGCCGGCCGAGAGGGTGAGGAACCGCTCGATCCGGGCGGAGGAGTGCTCGGGGCCCTGGCCCTCGTAGCCGTGGGGGAGGAGCATGACCAGGCCGGAGGTCTGGTCCCACTTGTCCTCGGCGGCGACCACGAACTGGTCGATGATCACCTGGGCGCCGTTCATGAAGTCGCCGAACTGGGCCTCCCACACCACCAGGGCGTCCTTGTTCTCGACCGAGTAGCCGTACTCGAAGCCGAGGGCGGCGAACTCCGAGAGGAGGGAGTCGTAGATCCAGAACTTGGCGCCGTCGCGGGCCGCGCCCTCGAGGGGTACGATCTCGGAGCCGTCCTCGTAGTCGACCAGGGCGGCGTGGCGGTGGGAGAAGGTGCCGCGGCGGGAGTCCTCGCCCGACACCCGCACCGAGGTGCCCTCGTGCAGCAGGGTGCCGAAGGCGAAGGCCTCGCCGAGGGCCCAGTCGACCTCGCCGTCCTCCACGTAGAGCTTGTGGCGGGCGTCGAACTGCTTGGCCAGCTTCGGGTGCACGGTGAAGCCGTCGGGCACGTGCTCGAGGGCGGCGAACACCTCGTCGAGCACCGCCTTGTCGACGCCGGTGTCGACGTGGGGACGCACCCCGAGGAACGTGCGCTCGGGAGCGCACTCCAGCGGCGCGGGCTCGGCCTTGGCACGGGTCTCGTCGAGGGCGACCTGGAGTCGGGTCTGGAAGTCGTCGAGCGCGGCCTCGGCCTCCTCCAGGGAGATGTCGCCCTTCTTCACCAGGGCCTCGGTGTAGAGCTTGCGCACCGAGCGGCGGGCGTCGATGCGCTTGTACATCAGCGGCTGGGTGTAGCTGGGATCGTCGCCCTCGTTGTGACCGTGGCGGCGGTAGCACACCATGTCGATCACGACGTCCTTGTGGAACGCCTGGCGGTAGGCGAACGCCAGCCGGGCCACCCGCACGACGGCCTCGGGGTCGTCGCCGTTCACGTGGAAGATGGGCGCCTGCACCATCTTCGCCACATCGGTGGAGTACTCGGACGAGCGGGCCGCGGTGGGCGGGGTGGTGAAGCCGAGCTGGTTGTTGATGATCACGTGGATCGTGCCGCCCACGCGGTAGCCCTTGATGTCGCTGAGGTTCAGCACCTCGGCGACCACGCCCTGGCCGGCGAAGGCGGCGTCGCCGTGCACCAGCACCGGCAGCACCGGGTAGTTGCCCGGCGGCTCGATGAGGTCCATCTTCGCCCGGGCCATGCCCACCACGACGGGGTCGACCGCTTCGAGGTGCGACGGGTTGGCGGCGACCTCGACCTCGATCGCGTTGCCGCGCCGGCTGACGAACTTGCCGGTCTGGCCGAGGTGGTACTTCACGTCGCCCGAGCCCTGGATGGATTCGGGGTCGATGTTGCCCTCGAACTCGGTGAACAGCTGCTCGTAGCTCTTGCCGACGATGTTGACCAGCACGTTGAGCCGGCCCCGGTGGGCCATGCCGATGACGGCCGACTCCATGGAGGCGTCGGCGGCCTCGGCGAGGATGGCGTCGAGCAGCGGCACGGCCGACTCGGCGCCGTCGATGCCGAAGCGCTTCTGGCCCAGGTACTTGGTGGCGAGGAACTTCTCCAGCGCCTCGGCGGCGTTGAGCCGCTCGAGGATGTGGCGCTTCTCGTCGACGGTGAGCTCGACCTTGACGCCCTCGACGTGCTCCTGGATCCAGCGCTTCTCGGCCGGCTCCTGGATGTGCATGTACTCGATGCCGATGGTGCGGCAGTAGGCGTCGCGCAGCACGTGGAGGATGTCGTCGAGCTTCATCCGGCTGCGGCCGGCGATGCCGCCGGTGAGGAACTCGCGGTCGAGGTCCCAGATGGTGAGCCCGTAGGTGGCCGGGTCGAGCTCCGGGTGGAGGTAGGGGTCCTCGGCGGCCAGCGGGTCGAGGTCGGCGATGAGGTGGCCCCGCACCCGGTGGGCGTTCACCAGGGCCTGCACCCGCATCTGCTTGTCGAGCATGGCGTCGACGCGGTCGACCGGGTTGGTGTCGCGCGCCCACTCGACGGCCTCGTAGGGCACGCCGAGGGAGCGGAACACCTCGTCGTAGAACCCGTCGGCGCCCATGAGCAGCTCGTGGACGCGCTTCAGGAAGAGGCCCGACTCGGCGCCCTGGATGATGCGGTGGTCGTAGGTCGAGGTGATGGTCATCACCTTCGACAGGCCCAGGTCGGCGAGCGTGGCGGGGTCGGCGCCGGCGTAGGCGGTCGGGTAGTCGAGCGTGCCGACGCCGACGATCAGGCCCTGGCCGGGCATGAGGCGGGGCACCGACTGCACCGTGCCGATCGTGCCGGGGTTGGTGAGCGAGACGGTGACGCCGCTGAAGTCGTCCGGGGCGAGCTTGTTGGAGCGCACCTTGCGGATGAGGTCCTCGTAGGCCGCGTAGAACCCGGCGAAGTCGAGGGTGTCGGCCTCCTTGATGCAGGGCACGAGGAGCGAGCGCGAACCGTCGCCCTTCTCCACGTCGACCGCGAGGCCGAGGCCGAGGTGCTCGTGGCGCACCACGTAGGGCTTGCCGTCGGGGCCCTCGACGTAGGCCGAGTTCATCACCGGGGTGGTCTCGGTGATGGCCTTCACCACGGCGTAGCCGATGACGTGGGTGAAGCTGATCTTCCCGCCCCGGGTGCGGCCGAGGTAGCCGTTGATGATGCCGCGGTTGACCTCGAGCAGCTTCGCCGGCACCTCGCGGAACGAGGTGGCCGTCGGCACGGAGAGGCTGGCTTCCATGTTGGCGACGATGCGGGCGGCGGCCCCCCGGAGGGGCGTGCCCGGCGGCTCGTCGGTCGCGGCCGGCGCAGGAGCCTTCGGGGCCGGGGTGGCCGGCGCCGCGGCGGGAGCGGGGGTGGCGGGTGCCGCCGCCGGGGCCGCCGCGGGTGCGGGGGCAGGCGTGGGCACCCCGCTGCTGCGGGGGGTGGTGGAGGGCCGGTAGTCCTGGAAGAAGTCCTGCCAGCTCTCGCTGACGGACGACGGGTCGGCGAGGTACTGCTCGTACATCTCGTCGACGAGCCAGGCGTTGGGGCCCGCGATCTGGGGGGAGGAGTCTTCGGCCACGACCGGCCAGCCTACCGGCGGTGCGGACCCTCCCTGTAGCCCCGCCCCGGGGCGCGGGGCGGGGGAGGAGCGACCGGGCGCGACCGGGCCGGGACGGAGGTCAGGACCGGTCGTCGGGAGCGTCGGCGGCGGCCCGCTGGCCGACCGGGACCGAGCCGTCGACGGGCCGTGCGCCCCGGCCCAGCGCGACCCATCCCCGGCGGTCGGCCCACACCAGCACCGGCGGCAGGACGGCGCCGGCCGACAGCAGGGCGATGGCCACGGTGATGGCCACGATCGCGCCGAAGTCCTTGAGCAGCGGGAGGGGCGAGAACAGCAGCACGGCGAAGCCGGCGACCGTCGTGAGGGCGGAGGCGAAGAACGCCCGGCCGGTGCGGGTGGCGGCCACGTCGACCGCCTCCATCGGGCCCAGGCCCTGCCGCCGTTCCTCGATGTGACGGAACATGATGAGCGTCGCGAACTCGGTGCAGATGGCGATCACCAGGGGCCCGCTCACCGTGGTCAGCGGGCTGACCGTGATGCCGGTGAGGTACACGACCGAGGCGGCCAGGCCGACGGCGAGGACCACGGGCAGCAGGATCACCACGGTCTTCACGATGCTCAGGGTGCGGATGAGCAACCACAGGGCCACCGCCCCGAGGGCGACGTAGGTGAGCAGCAGCCGGTTCTCGGTGAGGTTCTGCAGGAGGCCCACGCCCACCACGGCCAGGCCGGCCGGGGTGGCGTCGACGCCCTCGGGCGGGGCGAGCTCGCCGTCGGGGGAGGTGACCGCCCGGATGTCGTCGACGATGACCTTGCGGTCCTCGAGCGACGAGGGGCCGACCTTCAGGGTGAGGTTGGCGGCGGTGCCGTCCTGGGCGACGGTGGCGGCCTGGATCTCGGGTGGGGCGACGTCGTAGGCCGAGCGGATGTCCTCGCCGGTGGGCAGGATCGGGGTGAGCCCCGGCGGGTTCTTCAGGTAGTACACGGTGGTCGACAGCGACGAGGCGGTCACCAGGGCGTCGGGGAAGGTCTCCAGCTCGTGCACGGCGAGCTCGCTCACGAACGCGGCGGCGTCGTCGCTGAAGACGTCGGGGGCGGTGACGAACACGCCGAGCTCGGTGGCGGTGGCGGTCTCGTCCGCGACCTTCTCGACGTCCTTCACCGTCTGGCTGGACTGGTCGACCCACTTCTGGGGGTCGGTCTGGATGGGGGTGTTCTCCTCGGCCGCCAGGCCGGCGACGAACAGGCCGATGGCCACCACCACGATGGGGAGCACGAACACCTGGGGCAGGTGGGCCAGGGTCCGCATGCTCTTCTCGACCAGTGGCTGGGTGCGCTCGTGGGTGGTGGGGCGCCGGCGCTCGCGCACGGCCAGGGCAGCGACGGGGATGACGATGGCGGCGACGAACACCATCACGATGCCCACCGCCAGCAGCACGCCGAAGTCCCGGATCATCGGCACCTTGGACACCAGCAGCGCCAGGCACGCCAGCACGGCGGCCACGGTTGCGACCAGCAGGGCCGGTCCGATGTTGCGCAGCGCCTCGGAGAAGGGGCTGCGGGGCCGGTCGACGACGACCTCCTCCTCGATGCGGTTGTGCATCTGGATCGCGAACTCGACGCCGAGGCCGATGAGGATCGGGAGGCCGGCGATGGTGACGAGCGAGAGCTCGAACCCGACGTAGCCGAGCAGGCCGAACGCCCACACGACGCCGACGAGCATGGCCACCAGCGGCAGCAGGCGGGACCGCACCCGGAACGCCAGCGACAGCACGATGACCATGGCGACCACGGCCAGGCCACCGAGCACGAGCATGCCGCCCTGGAGGTAGTCGTTGACGTCCTTCAGCAGCATCGGGGCGCCGGTGGTGGTCGTCCCGGCGGGGGAGAGGTCGACCGCGTCCACGGCGTCGACCACCGCCTGGGCGGCGTCGCTCTGCTCGCTCAACGCCTGGTTGCCCTCCAGCCGGGTGATCATCAGGGCGGCGGTGGCGTTGCCGGCGGTGTACTCCTCCCCGGGGGCCACCGGGAAGAACGGCCGGAGGGCCGGGCGGATCGTGCCGTCGTTACCGATCAGCAGGAACTCGAGCCACGCCGGGTTGTCCATCGAGTGCTCGCCGGCCGCGGTGGACCGGGTGATCGTCATGAGCCCGTCCTCGGTGCGCTCGGCCGCCTCCTCCGGGGTGGGCGCGGCGGCGATGCCGCCCTGGAGGATCTGCCCGGCGACGCTGGCCGTCGGCGGCTGCCCCTCCGGCGCCGACACCAGGTTGTTGGTCCACTCGAGGGCGCTCAGCGGGGTGATGGCGTCGACGACGCCAGGGGTGTCGGCGAGCTGCGCCTGGAGGTCGCGGAGCTTCTGCTGGTTCTCCGGCGTGAACATCTCCAGGATGCTCCGGCCCTCGGGCACGGAGAAGGAGGTGAGCATCGCCTCACCACCGAAGAGCTCCTGGTACGCCCGGTTGTCCTTGGCGATGGACGAGTCCGAGTTGAGGTAGCTGTCCTGGCCGGTGGCGAAGTCGAGACGGGTCGCACCGAACCCGAGCACCACGCTCAGGATCACGCAGACGGCCAGCACGACGCCGGCCTTGTCGGCGAGGGCTCGGGCCAGCCCTGCCCAGGCTCCTCGGGTGCCGGCCTGCTGATCGCTCATGGCGGTTACTCCTCGGTAGCTTCCCGACAGCCGGGACGGTAGCTCGCTTTTCCCTCGCCCCGACCATTCCAGCCCTGCCGGGAGGCCCTCGCCGCGGGGAGGGTTAGATTCAGCCACCGTGCTGCGACTGGTGACGTGGAACGTGAACTCGCTCAAGGCCCGCCTCGGTCGGGTCACCGAATGGCTGGAGCAGTTCTCGCCCGACATCGTCTGCATGCAGGAGACGAAGCTCGCCGACTCGGCGTTCCCGGACCTCACGTTCCGGGAGATGGGCTACGACTGCGCCCACCACGGCCAGGGCCAGTGGAACGGCGTGGCGATCCTCTCGAAGGTCGGGCTGGAGGACGTGCGGGCCGGGTGGGACGACGGTGGCGAGGACGACCCCGAGGCCCGGCTGCTGTGGGCCACCTGCGGCGGCATCCGGGTGGCGAGCGCGTACGTGCCCAACGGTCGCTCCCTCGAGGACGACCACTACACCTACAAGCTGCGGTGGCTCGAGCGGCTCCGTCGCACGCTCGACGAGCGCGAGGACCCGGCCTCGCCGCTCGCCCTCTGCGGCGACTTCAACATCGCCCCCGACGACCGCGACGTGTGGAACCCGAAGGCGTTCGAGGGCGCCACTCACACCAGCGAGCCGGAGCGGGCCGCGCTGGCCCGGCTGGAGGAGTGGGGCCTGGAGGACGTGTTCCGCCGCCACCACGATGTGGGCGGGCTGTTCTCGTGGTGGGACTATCGCGGCGGGGACTTCCACCAGGGCCGCGGCATGCGCATCGACCTGGTGCTCGCCACCCCCTCGCTCGCCGAACGCTCGACGATGGTCCTCATCGACCGCAACGCCCGCAAGGGAAAGCAGCCCAGCGACCACGCTCCGGTCGTGGTCGACCTCCGCGACTGACCTCCGGCCTCCGCAGCCCCCGGGGCCGGCCCGACCCGAGGAGGGTCCCGTGGACCAGTCCGACACCCCCGACACGCCGGCGCCGGCCGACACCCCCTCGGCGCTGAACCTCGAGAACGTCTTCGGCCTCGACGACCCGTTCGGCGCCTGGGACGAGGTGCCCGACAGTCACCTCACCCCCGAGCGGGTGGCCCACCGCACCGCGGCCGACGCGGTGCGGCGCCTCATCCGCCGGCTGGCCGACACCGACGCCACCGCGGAGCAGCTCCTCGCCCTCGCCGAACGGCTCGACCAGGTCACCGACCGCCTGCCGGCGGGCGCCCGTCCCGGTTTCCCCGGGGCCGAGGAGGGCATCGCCGAGGCGTCGATGGTCATCGAGCAGGCGCACCGGCTCTTCGAGCGCAGCCCCTTCGTGGGCCGAGCCAACCCGGTGGCACCGCCCCTGCACCTGGCGGTGGTCGACGGGCACGTCGAGGCCACGGTGACGTTCCCCCGCATCTACGAGGGGCCGCCGGGCAACGTCCACGGCGGGTACGTGGCCGGGATCTTCGACGAGGCGCTGGGCGCCGCCCAGGCCTTCTCGGGCAAGGCCGGCATGACCGGGCGCCTCATCGTCCACTACCGCAGCCCCACCCCGCTCGACACCGAGCTGCGGCTGCGGGCCGACATGGTCGGCGTCGACGGCCGCAAGATCCACTGCACCGGCGCCCTGTGGGCCGGCGAGCGGCTCTGCGCCGAGGCCGAGGGCCTGTTCATCACCGTCGACCCGGCCAAGGTGCAGGCCATGCTCGAGCGCCGGGCCCGCAACGTCTAGCCGGACCTAGTCGCGCTCGGGGGCGGTGGGCATGCCGTCGGCGATCCAGCGGTCGACGGCGACGGTCTCGTTGGCGAGCCAGTCCCGGAGGCCCGAGACCAGCGCCCGCTCCACCGTGCGGCCGGCCATGAACACCTTGACCGTGAGCTCCCCCTCGACGGTGCGGACGGTGCCACCCGGTGACGCTGCCTCGAACCGCTCCAGGGCCCGGGCCCGGAGCCGCTCCGGGTAGTGGTCGGGCTGGAGCGCCACCGTCGCCGTCCGCAGGGAGAGGTCGAGCTCGGTGACCTGCACCCACGTGAGGCGGGCGGGGTCGACCACGGCGGTGGCGCCGGGCGGCAGGTCGCCCCGGTAGGCGTACCGGACCCGCACGGTGACCCGGTCGAGCTCACGGGAGTGGTCGAGCAGCTCGCCGGTGGACAGCGGCGGCACCGCCCCGATGGAGGCGACGAGGTCGGGGTCGGCGTAGGCCTCGAGCACCTCGTCGAGGCTCGCGGCGAAGTGGTTGTCGACGCGGAACTCCACGGTCAGCCCTTCCTCCCGCCGACGAGGGCGAGCAGCTCCTCGCCGAACCGGCTGACCTTCACCTCGCCCAGCCCGTGCACGGTGAGGAGCTGGGCCGGGGTGGTGGGCCGGACGCTGGCGATCTCCACGAGGGTGCGGTCGTTGCAGATCACGTAGGCGGGCATCCCCGCGGCCCGGGCCTTCTCGGTGCGCCACGTGCGGAGCGAGTCGAGCAGCGCCCGTCCCTCCTCGTCGAGGTCGGCGGGGGCGAGCGCCCCCGCGGCGCGGGGCAGGTCGGGGCGGGTGCGGGAGCGGGTGTGCGGCTTCCTCTCGCGGGGCGGTGCAGGCGCCGCCTGGCCCGCGCCCTTGCCCACCTCCGCCGGATCGGTACCGGCCCGCAGGGCGGCCGACGCGGCTACGACGGTGTCGAGGTAGGGCGACCGCTCGCGGCGCAGGTCGCGGGTACCGAACCGGCGTTGGGCCGCCCAGCTGCAGATCAGCTCGCGCTCGGCCCGGGTGAGGGCGACGTAGAAGAGGCGCAGCTCCTCGTTGAGGGCCTCGCCGGTGCGGGCGTGGCCGATGGGCACCAGACCCTGTTCGAGCCCGGCCAGGTGGACCACCGGCCACTCGAGGCCCTTGGCGGCGTGGAAGGTGGTGATCTCCACGGCGTCGCCCCGGCGGTCGGGCTGGTCGGCCCGGGTGGTGGACGACAACCACGAGAGGAACCCGGGGACGCTGGGCGAGGCCTCGACGGTGGCGTAGTCGCGGGCCAGCTGCACGAGGGCGTCGACGTTGGCCCGGCGCTCCTCGGCGCGGTCGCCGGTGCCGGCGGCCTCGTCGACCGAGGCGGCGAGGTCGGCGATCGCCTCCTCGAACCCGCCCGTCGACCGGCGCAGGCCCGCCAGCGCGGCCTTCACCTCGGGCTGGTCGAGGAGGGGCGCCGCCCCCCGGACCCGGAACGGGATCTTGGCGGCCGCGAACGCCTCCTCGATCGCCGGGATCTGGGCGTTGGTGCGCACCAGCACGGCCTGCGCCGACCAGCTGGCACCGGGCCCGTGGTGGTCGCGCACGGCGCGGGCGACACCCCGCGCCTCGGCCTTGGCGTCGTCGTAGGCGTGCACCTCCGGCACCGGGCCGTCGGGCCGGGTGGCCTGCAGGGCGCCGGCCCGGTCGACCCCACGGCCACCGCCGACCAGCACGGCGTTGGCGACGGCGAGGATCTGCGGGGTGGAGCGGTAGTTCTCGGTGAGGCGCACCACCTCGGCGGTGGGGAAGCGCTCGGGGAAGCGGCGCAGCGCCTCCGGGTCGGCGCCGTTCCAGGCGTAGATCGCCTGGTTGGGGTCGCCCACCACGCAGAGGTCGAGGCGCTCGCCCCGCCAGGCGTCGAGGAGGGCCTGCTGGAGCGGGTTGACGTCCTGGAACTCGTCGACGAAGAGGTGCTGGAAGCGCCACCGCTGGGTGGCGGCGAAGTCGGGGTCGCGCAGCAGGTCGCGTCGGCACACCCGGAGCAGGTCGTCGAAGTCGACCATGCGCCGCTCGCGGCGGGCTTCCTCGTAGCGGGCGAAGACGCGGGCCACCTCGGCGGGATCGAGCGGGGGGCGCCGCCCGGCGGTGGTCGCGGCGCGGGCGTAGTCCTCGGGTTCCACCATGCGGGCCTTGGCCCACTCGATCTCGGCCACGAGGTCGACGGGGGGGACGTCCCGGGCGGTCGCGGGCAGGAGGCGGGCGACGAAGCCGACCTTGCGGTCGAGCAGGGTGGGCGGCTCGATGCCCCGGTCGGCCCAGCGGCTGCGCAGCTGGGCGTAGGCGACGGAGTGGAAGGTGCCGGCCGCGAGGCGGTCGCGCAGGCCGAGCTCGCGCAGCCGGGACGTGAGCTCGCCGGCGGCCTTGCGGGTGAACGTGAGGGCGAGGACGTGGCGGGGGTCGAGGTCGCCGGTGGCCGCGCGCCACGCGATGCGGCGGGTGAGCACGCGGGTCTTGCCGGAACCGGCGCCGGCCAGGATGCACAGCGGCGACGCCGACGAGGTGACCGCGGCCCGCTGGGCGGCGTTCAGTCCGTCGAGGAGGGCGTCGGGGTCCACCCCGGAGACGGTAGCCACCCCCGGTGACAGCCCTGCCGGAGGTACCGTTGGGCATGCCTTACCCGGAGGACGCGCTCCACCCGAACGAGCAGCTGGTGCTCGACCTTCACCCTCACTGGTTCTTCTTCGCCAAGTCGGCGGGCGCGGGCATCGTGGCGATCATCGTCGCCGCGTGGGCCCTCACCCTCGACGGGTGGGACGTGGTGAAGATCGCCGCCGCCGTGTTCCTCCTCGCCACCGTCATCTGGGTCGTCGAGCGCTACGTCCGCTGGATCAGCACCCACTTCGTGCTGACCTCCGACCGGGTGATCTACCGCAGCGGCGTCATCGCCAAGCGGGGGATCGAGATCCCGCTCGAGCGCATCAACACCATCTTCTTCCACCAGCGGATCTTCGAGCGGATGCTGGGGCTGGGCGACCTCGAGATCGAGTCCGCCAGCAAGGACGGCGCCCAGCGGTTCGACGACATCAAGAACCCGAGCGCGGTCCAGAACGAGATCTACCAGCAGATGGAGCACAACGAGATCAAGCGGGCCGACCGCATCTCGGGGGGCATCAACGCGGCTCACGCCGCCCAGGCCATGCCGGTCGCCCCCGTCGAGGACGTGCCCGCCAAGATCGCCCAGCTGGCTGCGCTCCGCGACCAGGGCCACATCACCCCCGAGGAGTTCGAGGCCAAGAAGGCCGAGCTGCTCGGGCGGATGTAGCCCTCCCGGGCCGTCACGCCACACGACCGTGCGCTACGTCGTCTTCGGTGCGGGGGCCGTCGGCGGGGTGATCGGCGGGCGGCTGCATGCCGCCGGGGTTCCCGTGGTGCTGGTCGCCCGCGGCGCCCACCTCGACGTCCTGCAGCGCGACGGTCTGCGGCTCGAGACGCCCGAGGGCACCGAGGCGCTCGACGTGCCGGTGGTGGGGTCCGTGGCCGAGGCCCACCTCCGGCCCGACGACGTGGTGCTGCTGGCCATGAAGAGCCAGGACACCGATGCCGCCCTCGATCAGCTCGAGGCCGTGGCGCCGCCGGAGGTCGCCGTGGTCTGCGCCCAGAACGGCGTCGACAACGAGCCCCGTGCGCTGCGGCGGTTCCGCCACGTGCAGGCCATGTGCGTGATCCTGCCGGCGGCGTACACCGTGCCCGGGGTGGTGCACCAGTTCTCGGCGCCTCTCGCCGGGGTGCTCGACGTCGGTCGCTACCCGCGCGGTGTCGACGAGCGCACTGAGCAGCTCGCCGCCGACATGCACCGGGCGTCCTTCGGCTCGGTGGCCGACCCGCTGGTGATGCGGGCCAAGTACCGCAAGCTCCTGATGAACCTCGGCAACGCCCTCGACGCCCTCTGCGGGTGGGAGGCCCGGGGCACCGACCTCTACGCCCGGGCGATGGCGGAGGGCACGGCCTGCTTCGAGGCGGCCGGCATCGACGTGCAGACGGCGGAGGAGGAGGCGGCCCGCCGCGAGGGTGTGCGCCTGCTGGAGGCGGGTGGGGTGACGCACCCGGGGTCGTCGACCTGGCAGAGCCTGGCGCGGGGCACCGGGTCGGTCGAGACCGACCACCTCAACGGTGAGATCGTGCTCCTCGGTCGCCTCCACGGCGTGCCGACGCCGGTCAACGAGGCCCTGCAGCGGACCATGGCGGCAGCCGTGCGAGACGGACGGCCTGCGGCCTCGTGGTCGGTCGCCGAGATCGAGGCCCTGGCCGCGTCCCTCTAGAGGGAACGCACCGATGCTCCGGCGCTGGGGCGAACCCGCCACCCGCGGCCGGTGGGTGCGGCGGGGTCGGCCAGCGCTCCCGCCTCGCAGAGCGCCACCGCACAGCCACCGAAGCCGGCTCCGGTGAGGCGCGCGCCCAGCACGCCCGGGATGGCCATGAGCCGTCTCACGGCATCGTCGAGGGCGGGGGTCGACACCTCGAAGTCGTCGCGCAGGCTGGCGTGGCTCTCGAGCATCAGGGCGCCGACGGTCCACGGGTCCTCCGCCCGCAGCGCGTCGGCGGCGGCCCGCACCCGGGCGCACTCGGTGGCCACGTGCCGAGCCCGTCGACGCAGCACCGGATCGTCGAGAGCTGCGATCGCGTCGATGTCGGCGTCGGGGAGGGGCCCGAGCTCCAGCGCGGCCTGGATGCACTGGGCGCGCCGCTCGCCGTACGCAGTCCCCGTCAGGGCCCGCTCCTGGCCGGAGTGGACGACCACCACCTCGACGCCCTCGGGCATCGGCACCGGCTCGACGAGATCGTCGTCGGGCACGCCCTCGCCCAGGTCGAGCAGCAGGGCGTGGCCCTCGAGGCCACAGGCCGAGGTGAGCTGGTCGAGCAGGCCGCACGGCACCCTCACGGCACGGTGCTCGGCCTGCTGGCCCAACCGGGCCAGCGCCGCCGGCGAGCCGTCGAACCCGAAGGCGAGGGCCAGGGCGAGCTCCAGCGCAGCCGACGAGGAGAGGCCGGCGCCGACCGGGACGGTGGAGGTGATCCGTCCGGTGAAGCCGGTGAGGCCCGCCGCCGGCGGGTGCTGCTCGAGGGCCGTCGCCACCCCGCCGACGTAGGCGGCCCACTGCGGCCCACCGGTCGGGGCCTCGCCGATCGACCGCACCCGGCAGTCGGCGGCGCCGTCGAGCGCGTCGGAGGTGAGGTGGTAGCGGTCCCCGCCCCGTTCGCCGCGGACGGTCGTCGCCCGGTCGATGGCCATGGTCAGCGACACGCCCCCGGCGTGGTCGGTGTGGTCACCCACCAGCACCACGCGGCCCGGGGCGACGGCCTCGATCACCCCGCCCCTCGCAGGGCGGCGGCCGCGTCGGCCGGATCCACGGGGTCGAAGTACACGCCGCTGCCGAGCTCCGCGGCGGCGACGTATCGGGGCACCCCCCGGGCTCGCAGGGTCGGTGTGACGTGGACGTGCAGGTGGGCCCCGGGCCAGTCGCCGCCGTCGAAGGGGCGCTGGTGGAACCAGAGCATGAACGGCATCGGTGCGGAGAACAGCCCGTCGAGGCGGCGCACGACGTCGCGCAGGAGCAGGCCGAGCCCGTCCCGGCCCTCGTCGTCGAGCGACGGCAGGTCGGGCACCGGGGCCTCGGGGGCGAGGAGCAGCTCGTAGGGCCAGACCGGCGCGACCGGTACCCATGCCCGCCATCCGCCGGGCCCGGTCGCCACCAGGCGGTCGCCGGGCGCCGCCGTCCCGAGCCCGAGGGCGGACCGCTCACCGTCCAACTCGACGGCGGCTGCGGGCGGCACCGAGCCGAATGCGTAGATCTGGCCGTGGGGGTGGGCGATGGTGGCACCCACCTCGGGTCCCCGGTTCTCGAAGACGAGCACATAGGCCACGTCGGGTCGGGCGCCCAGGCTCGCCGACCGCTCGGCCCACAGGTCGACCACCCGCCGGGCCTGCGCGGGGGAGAGGTCGGCGAAGGACGCCTCGTGCTCGGGCGTGTAGAGCACGATCTCGGCCCTGCGGTCGGGCAGCGGCGGCCAGCGGTTCGGGAACGCCCGCACCTCGTAGGGCTCCGGGGCCTCCAGGCCGCCCGGGCAGAACGGGCAGCCGTCCCCGGGGAGGAAGGGCCGGGTCTGGCGGCCCGGGACGATCCAGGAGACGGCACCGGTGAGCGGGTCGGTGCGTTCGCCGTGTCCGTGGGTCTCGTCGGCGGTCGGGGGGTGGTCCACCTCGGGGACCGTACCGTCGGCGGGGCCCCGCCTCCGGGTCCGGGCCTTGACCCCGCGGCAGGTGCCGGTGAACATGCCGGCCATGCGCGCCCCCGTCAACGGCATCGAGCTCGAGTACGAGACCTTCGGCGACCCGGAGGACCCGCCGCTCCTGCTGGTGATGGGCCTGGGCGCCCAGATGGTGTGGATCCACCCGGACTTCTGCCACGACCTCGTCGACCGGGGCTTCTACGTCATCCGCTTCGACAACCGCGACGTCGGGCTCTCCAGCCGCATCACCGACCACCACATCGACGTCATCGCCTCCATCACCGGGGTGTTCCACGGCGAGAAGGTCGACGCCCCGTACACGCTCCTCGACATGGCGGACGACGCGTGGGGGCTGTGCGACCACCTGGGCCTCGACCAGGTGAACCTGTTCGGGATCTCCATGGGCGGGATGATCGTGCAGCAGATGGCCATCGACCGTCCCGAGCGGGTGGCCACGCTCACCTCGGTGATGTCCACCACCGGCGACCCCGACGTGGGCCAGCCGACGCCGGAGGCCATCGCCGCGCTGGTGGCACCTGCCCCGACCGAGCGGGAGGCCTACCTCGAGCACTCGCTCCGGAACGGGCGCATCCTCGCCGGCGACCAGCACATCGACGAGGACTGGATCCTCGAGCGCAACGCGCTCGCCTTCGACCGGGGCCTGAACCCCGAGGCCAGCGCCGCCCACCTCCTCGCCCTGATGGTGTCGCCCCCGCGCTCGGCGGGCCTGCGCACGCTCGACGTCCCGTCGCTGGTGATCCACGGCGACATCGACCCGCTGGTGACGATCAGCGGTGGGGAGCGCACCGCCGAGTGCCTCCGGGGCTCGGAGTTCCTGCGGCTCGAGGGAATGGGGCACGATCTCCCCCGGTACTACTGGGCGACCGTGATCCACCACGTGGTCGCGCTCGCAGCTCGCGCCGCCGGTTGACCCCGCGCGGCGCCCGACGTCGCAAGGGGACATGCACATGGGACCGTTGGCCGGAGTGAAGGTCGTGGAGATCGCCGGCATCGGCCCGGGGCCCTTCGCCGCCATGATGCTCGCCGACATGGGCGCTGACGTCGTGCGCGTCGACCGGGCCGCCAACGTCTGGGGCGGCGATCCGGCCAACCCGCCGAAGGACATCATGAACCGGGGCCGCCGCTCGATCGGGGTCGACCTCAAGAACCCCGAGGGGGTCGAGACCGTCCTCCAGCTCGTCGAGCAGGCCGACGCTCTCATCGAGGGCTTCCGGCCCGGGGTCACGGAGCGCCTCGGCATCGGGCCCGACGCCTGCCTGGACCGCAACCCGAAGCTGGTCTACGGGCGCATGACCGGGTGGGGCCAGGACGGCCCGATGGCCCACATGGCCGGCCACGACATGAACTACATCGCCATCGGCGGCGCGCTCGGGGCGATCGGCCGTCCCGACGAGCGGCCCCAGCCCCCGCTCAACCTCGTGGGCGACTTCGGTGGTGGCGGCATGCTCCTGGCATTCGGCATCGTCTGCGGCGTGGTCGAGGCCCGCACCTCGGGCCAGGGCCAGGTGGTCGACGCCGCGATGGTCGATGGCACGGCCGTGCTCACCACCTTCATGCACGGGATGATGGCGATGGGCGGCTGGAAGGACGAGCGGGGCGTGAACCTGCTCGACACCGGCGCCCACTTCTACGAGGTGTACGAGTGCGCCGACGGGAAGTTCCTCTCCGTCGGGGCCATCGAGCCGCAGTTCTACGCCGCCTTCCTCGAGGGCGTCGGCTTGGCCGACGACCCGGAGTTCGCCCAGCAGATGGACAAGTCCCTGTGGCCGAAGCTGAAGGATCGCCTCGCCGAGGTCATCGCCACCCGCACCCGTGACGAGTGGGCCGAGATCTTCGACGGCACCGACGCCTGCGTGGCGCCGGTCCTGTCGCTGGGCGAGGCCCCTTCGCACCCGCACAACGTGGCCCGCGCCACGTTCGTCGAGCGCGACGGCATCGTCCAGCCGGCTCCCGCGCCGCGGTTCTCCCGCACCGAGGCGGCGGTGCAGCGCCCGCCGGCCCATGCCGGCCAGCACACCGACGAGGTGCTGGAGGAGTGGGGCGTCGCCGACGCCGACCGGCGAGCCGCCCTGCGGGCCTCGGGCGCCATCGCCTGATCCGCCCGTGCCCGGGCGGCCCCTCCCGCCCCCTGCCGGGCCGGGAGGGGCCGCCGATAGGCTCGCCCGCCATGGCGACGCTGGTCTGCTTCCACGCCCACCCGGACGACGAATCGATCGCCACCGGGGGCACCATGGCCCTCGCCGCCCGCGCCGGCCACCGCGTCGTGCTGGTCCTCGGCACCCGCGGCGAGCAGGGCGAGCCGGTGGAGGGCGTGCTCGACCAGGGCGAGGCGCTGTGGGAGCGTCGGGTCGTCGAGGCCCGTGAGGCCGCCGCCATCCTCGGCGCCGAGCGGGTGGAGTTCCTCGGCTACGAGGACTCCGGGATGATGGGCGAGCCCACCAACGAGAACCCGGCCTGCTTCTGGCAGGCCGACGTGGAGGAGGCCGCCCAGCGCCTGGCTGCCATCCTGCGCGACGTCGACGCCGACGTCCTCACCGTCTACGACGATCACGGCGGCTACGGGCACCCGGACCACATCCAGGTGCACCGGGTCGGGATGCGGGCCGCCGAGCTGATCGGGCTTGACGCGGTCTACCAGTCGACGATGAACCGCGACGCGATGAAGCGCCAGATGGAGGACGTCGAGCGCTTCGAGACCGACCTCGCCAACGCCGCCGAGGGCGTGGCGGAGAGCCTGGTCGAGGAGCGCGAACGGCTCGACAGCGAGGAGTTCGGCTCGCCCGAGGCGCTCATCACCCACGCTGTCGACGTGCGGGACGTGCTCGACCTGAAGCGGCGGGCCATGGAGGCCCACGCCTCGCAGATCGCGCCCGACTCCTTCTTCCTCGCCATGCCGCCCGAGGGCTTCGCCACCGCCTTCGGCACCGAGTGGTTCATCGGACCCCACGGCGGCCGGGATCCGGGCGCGCCCTTCCTGCCGTCGATCATCGACTGACCGGGCGGAGGTCGGCTCAGGTCACCAGCAGGCCGTGGGTCTCGCCGTAGCCGTTCGGCTCGCGGGCGTCGCAGGTGTCGTCGTCGAAGAACCGGCCGCCCTCGGCGAGGTACCGGAACCGGTAGGTGCAGCCCTTCGGCAGCACCACCGCCGCCGATCGGGTGCCGTTCGAGCGGGCCTTGAGAGGGGTCGCCAGCGGTGACCAGCCGTTGAAGTCACCGACCACCGACACCCGGCCCTCGGTCGCCGGCACCGCGAACGTCACCTTCACCGCACCGCGATCGCGAAGTGCGGACCTCTTGATCATCGCTGCCTCCTCGTCACCCGCTCGTGGGCGGTCATCCGGGACGGTAGGAGCGGCAGCCCCGCGGGCGGGTGGACCGTCAGCGAACCTTCACGTGCGTTCACACGGGCACGTCACCCCGGCGACGGGGTAGGTGGACCCCGACCGAGGAGGGACACCATGGACTCGTCAACCGTGCTCGCCATCGTCATCGCCGCTGCGGTGGTGGTCGTCGTCGTGCTCGTGGCCGTCGCCGTCATGCGGCGGGGCCAGCCTGCCCGGATGGAGAAGCGGCGCCAGGAGGCGCGCGACCGACGCCGTGCCGCCGAGCTGCGCCGAGCGGATGCCGAGGAGCTCGAAGCGGAGGCCCGTGCCGGTGCCGCGCGGTCGGAGGCGAAGCGGGCCGAGGCCGCGGCCGCGTCAGCCGATGCCCGACGGGAGGCGATCGAGGCGGAGGAGCGCGCCGCAGAGGCCCAGCGCATCCAGGCGGAGGCCGAGCGGCAGCGCCTCGACGCCGACCGCATCGACCCCGATCACGGCTCGGACGGCCGCCGCGAGGGTGCCGAGCGGGGCACCGAGGAGCCGACGCGCACCCGTGACGACGCCGAGGTGGAACCTCGACTGGAAGCCAGCCGCGACGCTGACGGGGATCACCGGGAGCGCCGATCCGGCGACGACCGGCGGCGGAGCGATCAGGCCCACGACGGCGACGACCGCCGCCGCGGTGAGGAGCGCCGCTCGGCGCTGCGAGCGCCCGTCAGCCGGTGAACGTCGGCGCCACGGCCGTCCCCGGCTCGCCTGCGGGCCGGGGGCCCGGGGGCGCCACGAGCAGGTCGAGGGCGACCGCGGCGAGCGCCTCGGAGTGCAGGGTGAGCGCGTCGCGGGCGACGTTGACGAGGGTGTCGCACGACAGGTGGTAGCAGGGGTCGAAGGCGATCCCGGCGGTGCCCCCGAACAGGTGGGCCACCTCCTCGCTCTTGATCTCCTCGGCACCGGAGAACACGCCGCCGACGGGCACGCCGGCGAGGGCGAAGGGCCCGTCGTCGGAGCGGCCGTCGGTCCAGATGGGGAGGGTGGGGCGGCCCTGGGCTGCGAACCAGTCGTAGAACCGGTCGGCGATGTCGGCCGAGCCGGCGCTGGCGGTGGCAGGGTCGGCGGCGACGACCGGGTCGTAGACGAACGTCGCCCAGTTGGGTGAGGCGATCATGTCGAGGTTGAGGTAGGCCCGGATCTCCGCCAGCTCGGCCGGAGCGAGGCCCTCGACGTGGTGGGTGGAGCCCAGCAGTCCGAGCTCCTCGGCGCCCCAGAAGCCGAACCGCACCGCGGGGCCGGTGTCGGTGGCGGCGAGCCGGTCGGCGAGCTCGAGCAGCGCCGCCACCCCGGAGGCGGGGTCGTTGATCCCGGGCCCTGCGGGCATGGAGTCGAGGTGGGAGCCGAGGACGATCACCCCGGCGTCGGGGTCGAGCCCGGGGCGCTCGGCGAGCACGTTCCAGGTCGTGACCCGCTCGAGCTCGTGGCCGGTGTCGAACGAGACGGTGACCGGCCCACCCTCCAGCTCGGAGGCGAGGGCATCGGTCGCCACCGAGGAGAGCGACAGTGTGGGCACGTACGCCTCGCCCTGGTACTCGACCGCGACAGCGTCGCACGACGCGCAGGTGGCCCCGACCAGGAGGCCCGACACGCCGAGGTCGCGGGCCACCACGTTCACCAGCCAGATGTCGCAGGGCACCGCCTCCGAGATGAAGGCGACCGATCCTTCGGGAACGCTCGACCACGTCGGGCCGTCGCAGCCGTCGCCGACGTCGACGACCGGGGCGTCGGCGATCTCGCCCGGCCGGTCGGGAACGCTCGGCAGCAGGTCGGCATCGCCCGTGAAGGTGAGGGAGGTCGGCGAGGCGTCGATCTCCAGCGTGGCTGGCCGGACCGCCACCGAGACGTCGACGTCGAAGGCTTCCCGGGTCACCGTGTAGCCGGCAGCCGCCACGTGGGCCGCGACGTAGTCGACCGACGCGGCGTAGCCGGGCGTGCCGGCGGCCCGTGTTCCCCCGTTCGCCTCGGCGATCGCCGAGAGGGCCTCGAGGTGGGCCCAGACCTCGTCGGGGTCGAGGACGGCGCCGACCACGGACACCCCACCGCCCGGTGCGCTCGCCGCCGGGGCGAGCGGACCGAGGACCAGCACGGTCAAGGCCACCAGGCAGGTGAGGACAGCCGGGAGGGCGCGTCGGAGCGGGCGGGGTTCGTGCATGGCGGGCATCAGTCCTGGTCGAGGCCGTCGGTGGTGCGGAGGCCCTCCAGGTCACCGGCGCCGCGGAAGACGTGGCGTCGCTCGTCGGAGCGCACCACCAGGGCCGGACCCCGCAGCAGCCGGCCGTCCTCCAGGACGGACATCACCAGCCGGCACGGGGCCTGAGGGAGGGCGGTGACGGGGAGGGTGGTGCTGACCACCTCCCAGTCGAGGTCGTCGGACTCCTCCCGCCGCACCACCAGCAGGTCGGCGGTCATGAGGGGGAGCTCCGCGTCGTCGACGTGGAGCTGCGCCAAGGTGAACCGGGCGTGGCGCACGGAGCTCAGCCGCCGTCGGTGGTGGTGAGCACCTCGACGCCGTCGTCGGTGACCAGCACCGTGTGCTCGAACTGGGCGGTGCGGCTGCCGTCGGCGGTGACCGCGGTCCAGTCGTCGTCCCAGATGCGGTGCAGCCCGGTGCCCATCGAGATCATCGGCTCGATGGTGAACACCATGCCGGGCTCCATCACGGTGGTGAGCCGGGGCTCGTAGTAGTGGGGGATCTGGAGGTCGGTGTGGAACTGCTCGCCGATGCCGTGGCCGACGAACGCCCTCACCACCTGGTAGCCGTTGGCCGTGGCGTGCTCCTCGATGGCCCGACCGATGTCGGAGAACGGTCGACCGGGCACCACCGCGTCGATGCCGCGGGTCAGGCACTCCCGGGTGACGTCGACCAGGCGTCGGGAGGCGTCGTCGACCTGGCCCACGAGGTAGGTGGCGTTGGTGTCGCCGTGCACGCCGTCGAGGTAGATGGTGACGTCGAGGTTCACGATGTCGCCGTCGCGCAGGGCCCGGTCGTCGGGGATCCCGTGGCAGATCACCTCGTTCACCGAGGTGCACAGCGACTTGGGGTAGCCCCGGTAGTTCAGGGTGCTGGGGTAGCCGCCGCGGTCGATGTAGGCCTGGTGGACGATCGCGTCGATCTCGTCGGTGGTGACCCCCGGCGCCACGGCCGCGGCGCCGATCTCCAACACCTCGGCGGCGGCCCGGCCGGCCCGGCGCATGCGCTCGATGACGTCGGGGCTCTTCACCCGGGGCTCGGGTCGCCGGACCGGCTCACCGGTGGCGGCGTAGTCCGGACGGGGGATCTCCGGCGGCACCGTGCGCATCGGGCTGATGCGGCCCGGCTGGAGGCGCTCGGCCGAATCACGGTGGCACCGCTTGAACTTGCGGCCGCTTCCGCACCAGCAGGGGTCGTTCGCCTTCAGCATCGTGGATGGAGTGTACGGCCCGCTCCGACTGGCGCGGCGAGGTGTCGTGGACGACGATGCAGCCTCATGTCGATCATCCGCATCAACGCCATCACCGTGCCGGCCGAGGCCGGCGACGAGCTCGCCCACCGGTTCGCGGCCCGTGCCGGCGCCGTCGACGGCGCCGACGGCTTCGAGGGTTTCGAGCTGCTCAAGCCCACCGACGGCCGCGAGCAGTGGCTGGTGATCACCCGCTGGCGCGACGAGGCCGCCTTCGACGCCTGGGTCAACTCGCCGGCGTTCGCCGACGGCCACCGCGGCACCGAGGGCGCCGGTGGCCACCCGGGTGGCGGCCACCCCGGTGGGCATCCGGGCGGTCATCCCGGTGGTCATCCCGGTGGCGAGGGCGGCGAGCGCCCCGTCGGCGTGGCCAGCGAGGTGTGGGCCTACGAGCCGGTGGTCCGGGCCGAGCCGAAGTCCTGACCCGTGCTCTACGACATCCACCAGTCGTTCGCCTGGGTGGTCATCCTCTCCAACGCGCTCGCCGGCATCTGGGCGCTGGCCGCCAACTGGATCGAGGGACTGCGCACCCGGGCGATGTGGTGGTTCGTGGTGCTGGCCGAGCTGACGATCTTCGTCCAGGTGGCGCTCGGCGTCGGGATGGTGGCCGGCCAGGGCATCGAGGCGCCGAAGTTCCACATGTTCTACGGCTTCGTCGCCATCATCGCGGTGGGCATCATCTACAGCTACCGCCAGCAGATGGAGCAGTACCGCTACCTGCTGTACGGGCTCGGCAGCCTCTTCATCATGGGCCTGGGCATCCGGGCCATGCTCGTCGGTCAGACCTGACGCGACGCCTTCACGAGGGGGCGGGACGCGACGAGGGCGGGGCCGTGGCCCCGCCCTCGTGTCGTTCCGGTGTGGGCCGGCTCAGTCGGCCAGGCGCTTCTCGAGCTCGTTGAGCTCGTCGCGCAGCTCGGCGGGGAGCCGCTCGCCGATCTTCTCGAAGTGGGCCTCGATCTGGGGGATCTCGGCCCGCCACGCCTCGTTGTCGACCGACAGCAGCGTGGACACGGTGCTGTCGTCGAGGTCGAGGCCGGTGAGGTCGAGCGTGCCCGGAGCGGGCACCCGACCGATGGCGGTGTCGACGGCGTCGACGTTGCCCTCGAGGCGGTCGACGATCCACTTCAGGACCCGGGAGTTGTCGCCGAAGCCGGGCCAGAGGAACGAGCCGTCGTCGCCCTTGCGGAACCAGTTGACCCAGAACAGCTTGGGCAGGTTGGCGGCGTCGGTGGCCTGGCCGATCTCCAGCCAGTGACGGAAGTAGTCGCCCATGTTGTAGCCACAGAAGGGCAGCATGGCGAAGGGGTCGAAACGCAGCTCGCCCACCGTGCCGGCGGCGGCGGCGGTCTTCTCGGACGACATGATCGAGCCGAGGAAGACACCGTGCTGCCAGTCGAACGACTCGGTCACGAGCGGCACGTTGGTGGCCCGACGACCGCCGAAGAGGATGGCCGAGATCGGCACGCCGGCGGGGTCCTCCCACTCGGGGGCGATCGACGGGCACTGCGACGCCGGGGCGGTGAAGCGGGCGTTCGGGTGGGCGGCGGGGGTGCCGGACTCGGGGGTCCAGTCCTCGCCCTTCCAGTCGATGAGGTGGGCCGGCGGCTCGCTGAGGTCCTCCCACCACACGTCACCGTCGTCGGTGAGGGCGCAGTTGGTGAAGATGGAGTTGGCCCGCACCGAGGCGAGCGCGTTGCGGTTCGACGCCTCGGAGGTGCCGGGGGCGACACCGAAGAAGCCGGCCTCGGGGTTGATGGCGTAGAGGCGGCCGTCCCCGCCGAACTTCATCCAGGCGATGTCGTCGCCGATGGTCTCGACCTTCCACCCCGGCAGGGTGGGGATGAGCATGGCCATGTTGGTCTTGCCGCAGGCCGACGGGAAGGCGGCGGCCACGTACTTCTTGACGCCCTCGGGCGAGGTGAGGCCGAGGATGAGCATGTGCTCGGCCATCCAGCCGTCGTCACGGGCCATCGTCGAGGCGATGCGCAGGGCGAAGCACTTCTTGCCCAGCAGGGCGTTGCCGCCGTACCCGGAGCCGTAGGACCAGATCTCCCGGGTCTCGGGGAAGTGCACGATGTACTTGTTGTCGGCGTCGCAGGGCCACGGCACGTCGGCCTGGCCCTCGGCCAGCGGGGCGCCGACCGAGTGGATGCAGGGCACCCAGTCGCCGTCGCCGAGCACGTCGAGGGCGCCCTGGCCCATGCGGGTCATGATCCGCATGTTCACGGCCACGTAGGCGGAGTCGGTGAGCTGCACACCGATGTGGGCGATGGGGGAGCCCAGCGGACCCATCGAGAAGGGCACCACGTAGAGGGTGCGGCCCTTCATCGCGCCGGTGAAGAGCTTGGTGAGCTCGGCCTTCATCTCGGCCGGGGCCCGCCAGTTGTTGGTGGGGCCCGCGTCGATCTCCTTCTCGGAGCAGATGAAGGTGCGGTCCTCGACCCGGGCGACGTCGCCGGGGTCGGAGAGGGCGAGGTAGCTGTTGGGCCGCTTGGCCTCGTTCAGCGTCTGGAAGGTGCCGCCGTCGACGAGCTCCTGGCAGAGCCGGTCGTACTCCTCAGCCGAACCGTCGCACCAGTAGACGTCGTCGGGCTGGAGGATCTGCCGCCACTCCTCCACCCAGTCGAGGAGCTTCTGGTTGCTGGTCTGACCGGCCATTTGACCTCCGACGTCGTTGTCGAGACACGCGCCCCGCCGGGGTGCGTTCCGTGTGGGGGGAGTCACCCCGCACCGGGATCTGCCCGGTGAACGTCGGGTGAATGCGACCATCCTAGGTGGTCGGTCGCCGCGCCCCGCCAACCGGTCGGCCGCGCGAAGGCCGACACGTGAGCCGCACTTCGGGCGTCGGGAGGGGGCGGACGGGGCCGGTCGCGGTCGTGGTGGTGGCCCGGGCGCGCCACGGCCCCGCCGGTGAGCGGGGCCGTGGAGTCGCTGGCAGGTGGCGGGGGCCGGTCAGCCCTCGGCGCCGCCCTGTGGGTGCTGGACGTCGTCGGGGTGCTCCATCGGGAAGCCCGGGGTGCCCATGTCGGGCTCGGACCCGACCCGCACCCGGACGGCCCGGTGCTGGTCGTCGACGTCGAAGACGATCCGCTGGCCCTGGCGGAGCATGCGGAAGACCGAGGTGTGGAGAGCGTCCCGGGAGAGCTCGAACTCCTCGAGGGAGGAGTCGGAGATCACGGTGCCGTCGCCGGAGATCGGGTCGTAGGACTTGACCACGCCCTGCAGCGAGGTGACGGCCACGGTCAGCGGGCCGCCTTGACGATCTTGCCGGCCTTCAGGCACGAGGTGCAGACGTCGACGCGCTTGGTGGCGCCGTTGACGACCGCCCGCACCCGCTGGATGTTCGGGTTCCAGCGGCGCTTGGTGCGCCGGTGGGAGTGGCTCACCGCCATGCCAAAGGACGGGTGCTTGCCGCACACCTCGCAGACCGATGCCATGACCACACACTCCGGGAAGACGGGAACAGACGAACGCACGAGGTTAGCAACCCCTCCGCCGGCCACCAACTCGGGGTGGGGGCCGGGGGTGTCGGTAGTCTCACGGCCGATGCCCACCCTCGAGTCGCTGACCGCCGCGGACCTCCGCGCCCTCGTCGCCGGGTTCGCCGACGCCCTCGCCGCCCACCGGGAGACGATCAACCGCCTCAACGTCTACCCGGTCCCGGACGGCGACACGGGCACGAACATGGCGCTGACGCTCTCGTCCGTGGTGGCCGAGCTGGAGGGGGCGGCCCCCGACATGGCCGCCACCTGTGCGGCCATCGCGCACGGCTCGCTCATGGGCGCCCGCGGGAACTCGGGCGTGATCCTCTGCCAGATCCTGCGCGGCCTCTCGAAGGAGTTCGAGGCGGCCGAGGCCGTCGACGCCACCACCCTCGCCGCCGCCCTCGACGCCGCGTCCGCCGCGGCCTACGGGGCGGTCGGCCGTCCGGTGGAGGGCACCATCCTCACCGTCGTGCGGGTCGCCGCCGAGAGCGCCCGGGCCGCCTGCGACGCCGGGGCCGACCTGCTCGGCGTGCTCGAGGCGGCGCGCGCCGGTGGGGGCGAGGCCCTCGCCGAGACCCCCGAGATGCTCCCGGTGCTGAAGGAGGCCGGAGTGGTCGACGCCGGTGGCACCGGCCTCCTGTTGCTCCTCGACGTCGCCCTGCACCTGGTCGACGGCCGACCCGTGCCCGAGCCGGAGGTCGACCCCGAGGGGGCTTCGGCCGAGTTCCTCGAGGCGTTCGAGGCGGCCCACGAGGAGGGCGACGGCTCCCTCGCCAGCCTGCGCTACGAGGTCATGTACTTCCTCGAGGCGCCCGACGAGTCCATCCCCGGCTTCAAGGACGTGTGGGCCACGCTCGGCGACTCCATCGTCGTGGTCGGCGGCGACGGCCTCTGGAACTGCCACATCCACACCGACGACATCGGCCCCGCCATCGAGGCCGGCATCGACGTCGGCAAGCCCCGCACCATCCGCATCACCGACCTCCTCGGCGAGGTGCAGGAGGTCGAGGAGGAGCGCTGGGTGCGGGAGGCGGAGCCGATGGTGCCGGAGCCGTCGATCGTCCACGAGCCCGTGCCCTGCGCGGTGGTGGCCGTCTCCGTGGGCGACGGCGTACGCCGCATCTTCCAGTCGCTCGGGGTGCAGATCGTGGTCACCGGTGGGCAGACCATGAACCCGTCCACCGCCCAGCTGCTCGAGGCGGTGGAGTCGGCGCCGGCCCCCGAGGTCGTGCTGCTGCCCAACAACAAGAACATCATCCCGGTGGCCGAGCAGGTCGATGCCATGACCGAGAAGGTCGTGAAGGTGGTGCCCACCCGCGGGGTCGCCGAGGGCTTCGCCTCCCTGCTCGCCTACGACCCCGAGTCGACTGCAGCGGCGAACTCGGAGGCCATGGCCGCGGCGGCCGGCCAGGTCACCGCCGGGGAGATCACCCGGGCCGTCCGCGACTCCACCACCGACCGCGGGCCGATCCGGGAGGGGGACTGGCTCGGCATCGCCCGGGACGGCATCGTCGCCATCGACGACGACCTCTCCGGCGCCGCCACGACGCTGCTCGACCAGCTCGTCGGCCCCGAGCACGAGATCGTCACCGTGATCGAGGGCGAGGGGGCCACCCAGGCCATCACCCGCCACCTCGAGGTCTGGCTGCACGACAACCGGCCCGGGTGCGAGGTCGAGGTGCACCACGGGGGCCAGCCGCTGTACCCGTACCTCTTCGGCATCGAGTAGGCCCGGCATGGCCCGGCGACTCTCCCAGCTCGCCCAGCTGCCCGTCACCGAGCTCAAGGGCGTGGGCGAGGCCAAGGCCGGCGCCCTGGCCAAGCTCGGGGTCCGCAGCGTCCTCGACCTGCTCACCTACTACCCCCGGCGCTACCTCGACCGCACCAACCAGGCGCGCCTGGGCGACCTGGAGGTCGGCGAGGAGGCCACCGTGCTGGTGCGGGTCGTGCGCACATCGTCGCGACGCACCCGCAACGGGCGTTCGCTCGTCACCTCCGACGTCACCGACGGCACCGCCCACCTCCAGGTGAGCTTCTTCAACCAGCCCTTCCGGGAGCGGCAGCTCAAAGCCGGCACCGACGTCGTGCTCTTCGGGCGCCTCGAGGTGTTCCAGGGGCGTCGGCGGATGACCAACCCGGTCGTCGACCTCATCGGCGACCGCACCGGGCGCATCGTGCCCGTCTACCCGCAGTCGGAGAAGGCGGGGGTGATGAGCTGGGACATCGCCCGGTTCCTCGAGGAGGTGCTCCAGCGGGCGGGCGACTTCGCCGAGCCGCTGGAGACGGCGCTGCTCGACCGCCTCGACCTGGTCGACCGCACCACCGCCTTCCACGGCATCCACGCCCCGGAGTCGATGCGGGAGGCCGCTGCCGCCCGGCGGCGCCTCGCCTTCGACGAGCTCCTGCGGGTGCAGCTCGAGCTGGTCCGCCGCAAGCGGGAGCTGGAGCGCACCGCGGTCGGCATCGCCCACGACGTCGGCGACGGCCACGGCGGGCCGCTCGTCGAGCGCTTCCACCAGCGCCTGCCCTACGAGCTCACCGGCGCCCAGCGGCGCACCATCGACGAGATCGTCACCGACCTGGCCGCGCCGCGCCCGATGCACCGCCTCCTCCAGGGCGACGTCGGCGCCGGGAAGACGGTGGTGGCTGTGAGCGCCCTGCTGGTCGCCGTGCAGGGCGGCCACCAGGGCGCCCTCATGGCGCCCACCGAGGTGCTCGCCGAGCAGCACCACCTCGGCATCCGGGAGATGCTCGACGGGTTCACGGTGCCCGACGGCGAGGAGGGCAACCTCTTCGGCGGCGCGGGGCTCGACCGGCCCCTTCGGGTCGTGCTCCTCACCAACCGCACCCCGGCGGGGGAGCGGCGCCGGCTCCTGGCCGACCTCGCCGAGGGGCGGGTCGACATCGTGGTGGGCACCCACGCCCTGCTGTCCGAGGGCATCGAGTTCCGGTCGCTCGGCGTGGTGGTGATCGACGAGCAGCACCGGTTCGGTGTCGAGCAGCGGGCCGCCCTGCGCGACAAGGGCTCGGGCACTGCTGTGCCCGACGTGCTCGTGATGACCGCCACGCCGATCCCGCGCACCGCGGCGATGACCGTCTACGGCGACCTCGACGTGTCGGTGCTCGACGAGCTGCCGCCCGGACGCACGCCGATCGTCACCCGCTGGGCGCAGGGCGAGGTCGACGAGATGGAGGTCTGGCAGCAGGTCCGCGACGAGGTCGCCGCCGGACGACAGGCGTACGTGGTGTGCCCTCTCATCGAGGAGAGCGAGAAGCTCGAGGTGCGCTCGGCCCAGGAGACCTACGAGGAGCTCACCGCCGGCGAGCTGTGGGGCCTGCGCGTCGGGCTCCTGCACGGTCGGGTGCCGGCCGCCGAGAAGGACGAGGTGATGTCGGCGTTCCGGCGCGGCGACCTCGACGTCCTCGTGGCCACCACCGTGATCGAGGTGGGTGTCGACGTCCCCAACGCCACCGTGATGGTGATCCTCGACGCCTCCCGCTTCGGCATCGCCCAGCTCCACCAGCTGCGGGGCCGCGTCGGCCGCGGCGCGGCCAAGAGCATGTGCTGGCTGGTCGGCGAGGCCACCACCCCCGACGGCGAGGCCCGCCTCGAGGCCCTCGTGCGCTCCACCGACGGCTTCGAGCTGGCCGAGGTCGACCTCGACCTGCGGGGCGAGGGCACGATCATGGGCGAGCGCCAGAAGGGCCAGAACGACCTGAAGCTGGCGTCGCTGCGGCGCGACCGCGAGTGGGTGGTCACCGCCCGCGAGGTGGCCATGGAGATCCTCGACGCAGATCCCCGCCTCGAACAGCACTGGCTGCTCGCCGAGGAGGTCGACCTCTTCCTCCGCGAGGACGACGCCGAGTTCCTCCTCAAGGGCTGACCAGGAACCCGCCGGCCCGGGCCCTGCACCGTCCGGGACCTCCACGGGACGAGCGGTTATGCCTTGACAGGCATATAGCCAATGAGGCATGTTGTGCGGGTGGCCTTCGCCGTGCTCGCCGAGCCCAGCCGTCGCCGGATCCTCGACCTCCTCCGGGAGGGCGAGCGCCCCGTGGGTGAGCTCGTCGACGGGGTCGGCCTGAGCCAGCCGGCCGTGTCCAAGCACCTGCGGGTCCTCCGCGACGCCGGCCTGGTGGAGGTGCGGGCCGACGGCGCCCGGCGCCTGTACCGCCTCCGCCCCGAGCCGCTCGTCGAGGTCGACGCGTGGCTCGCCCCGTACCGAGCCCTGTGGGGAGGGGCGCTCGACCGCCTCGGCCACCACCTGGAGGAGCACCCGTGACCGTCGACGGCACCCTCGTCACCATCGACCACCGCCCGGCCCTGCGCTTCGAGCGCCGCTACGCCGCCCCGCTCGAGCGGGTGTGGCGGGCGGTCACCGACCCCGCCGAGATGTCCGCCTGGTTCCCGTCCGACGTGATCGGCGAGCGGGCGGTGGGCGCGGACCTCACGTTCGACGACGACGCCCAGCGGGCGGCGGCCGCCGCGGCGGGGGAGGGGCACCGCGACGACGGCGGCGAGCACTTCACCGGACGGGTGCTGGTGTGGGACCCGCCCACGGTCTTCTCGTTCACCTGGGGCGGGGAGGTGCTGCGGTTCGAGCTCCACCCGGACGAGGGCGGGACCCGGCTGGTGTTCACCCACCTGCTGAGCCACCGGTCGGTGGCGGCCCGCAACGGCTCCGGCTGGCACGCCTGCCTGCGCCAGCTCGACGCGCTGCTCGGCGAGCCGGTCCCCGAGGAGGGCGACGACTGGGCCAGCTACCGCGAGTTCGTCGCCGCGATGGGTCCCGAGCCGGGCGAGGCGGGCGACGACGGCTCCCGCACCTGGGAGCTCGGCCACCACGTGCCGCCCGAACGGGTCCGCGACGTGCTGTCCGACCCCGACGACGTGGAGGCCTGGGGTGGCGTCGAGCGGTCGCAGGACCACGTGCACTGGGACATCCGCAGCACCGACGACGGCGGGAGCCTGCTACGGGTCACCGTCGAAGGGGCCGGGTCGGACCCGGACCTGGCCGCGGCGTGGCACGCCCTGCTCGTGCAGCTCGACCTCTACCTCGCGGCCGAGATGATCGTGCCGATCGACCCGGCCACCTTCCGCGAGGCCTTCGCCGGTCAGTAGGCGTCGGTGTCGTCGAGGTCGTCGGGGTCGCCGAGCACGATGTCGAAGCGTTCGTTGCAGTCGGGGCAGCGGTAGGCGACCACGTCGCCGGGCTCCCAGCCGTCCTCGGGCGGGTACGACAGCGGGTGGAGCGTGCCCCCGCAGTCGATGCAGGTCATGCCGAGCGGAGCGTCCATGACCGCGAGGCTACGGTCGCCGGGGTGAGGGTGGTGGCCGGCGACGCGAGAGGACGGCGGCTGGTGGCGCCGGTGGGTCGGGACACCCGACCCACCCTCGACCGGGTGCGGGAGGCCCTCTTCAACGCGCTGGTCAGCCTCGACGCGATCGACGGCGCCCGCGTGCTCGACCTCTTCGCCGGGTCGGGCGCCCTCGGGATCGAGGCCCTCTCGAGGGGCGCGGCCCATGTGACGTTCGTCGACTCCGACCGCGCCGCCCGCCGCGCGGTGGAGGCCAACCTCGCCACGACCGGCCTGGCCGACCGGGCCGACGTGCTCGGTCGCGACGCCGTGGCCCACCTCCGGGGCCTCGACGCGGGCTCCCCGACCTACGACCTCGTGCTGCTCGACCCGCCCTACGCCACCACCGACGAGGCCTGGGAGGAGCTGCTCGAGCTGGTCGGCCGGGTCGCGCCGGAGGCCGTGGTGGTGGTCGAGTCCGACCGGGACGTGCCCGTTCCCGCCGGGTGGCATGCGCTCAGGTCGAAGAAGTACGGGGGTACGCTCGTCAACGTCCTCCTGCCCCCGAGTCCGCCGCCGGAGCCGTCGTGACGCGAGTGCTGTACCCCGGGTCGTTCGACCCGATCCACAACGGCCACCTCGAGATCATCGAGACCGCGGCCCGGCTGTTCGACGACGTCGTCGTGGCGGCCATGCGCAACCCCCAGAAGGGGGAGCCCCTCTTCACGCTCGACGAGCGCCGGGAGATGCTCGAGGAGTCGGTGGCCCACCTCGACAACGTCACCGTCACGATGTTCGCCTCCCTGGTGGTCGACCTGGCCCGTGAGCTCGACGCCGACTTCATCGTCAAGGGCCTGCGGGCGGTGTCGGACTTCGAGAGCGAGCTCCAGATGGCCCAGATGAACCACAAGATCTCCGGGGTCGACACCCTCTTCATCCCGTCGGCGTCGGGGAACTCGTTCCTCGCCTCCAAGCTCCTCCGGGAGATCACCCGCTTCGGCGGTGACGTCTCCGCGATGGTGCCGTCGGCGGTGGCCAAGCGCCTCCAGGAGAAGTACCAGCCGTGAGCGACTACGACGATCCCGAGCTCGACATCGACCTGACCCCGCCACCGGTCGGTGCCCAGTACCACCCGGCCGAGACCGAGGAGGTCCTCCTCCAGCTGCGCGACGTCATCGAGGCGGCCCGCCCCGTGCCGCTCTCGGCGTCGTCGATGATCGCGAAGGAAGAGGTCCTCGAGCTCATCGACGAGGCGCTCCACCAGCTCCCCGAGGAGCTGAGGGCCGCCCGCTGGCTGCTGAAGGAGCGCGAGGAGTTCCTCGCCCGCACCCGCCACGAGGCCGACGAGATCCTCGAGCAGGCCCGGGCCCGGGCCGAGCGCATGGTCCAGCGCACCGAGGTGGTGAAGGCCGCCGAGGCCCGTGCCTACGAGATCGTCGACGGCGCCCAGGCCGACGCCCGGCGCCTCCGCCACGAGGTCGAGGACTTCTGCGATCAGAAGCTGGCGAGCTTCGAGATCGTGCTCGAGCGCACCCAGAAGCTGGTGGCCGCCGGGCGGGCCAAGCTCCAGGGCACCAACCTCCTCGCCGAGGCGGCCGCCGCGGCCGCCGCCGACGGCGGGCTCACCGGCTCGGCCGCGGTGGCCGACGACGACATGACCTCCGGTCACCCGAGCGGCGGCGGGGCCACCGCCGAGGCCGCGGCGCCCTACGCCGAGGAGCCCTACGCGGAGGCGGCCTACGACGAGGAGGCCTACGTCGAGGGCGAGTACGACGACGGCTACGGCTACGACGAGTCCGACGACGACACCCGGGCCCGCCAGGCGCGGCTCCAGGTGGTCGACGACGACTACGCCCACCTCCCGCCGCCTCCCGGTCAGGGCGAGACCATCCGCGACGCGGCCGCCACCTTCTTCGACCAGGACCTGGCGTAGCGCCCCATGGGCGCCCGTCCGCTCGTCGTCGGCGTCGCCGACCTCCGGCGCCAGCCCGGCACCCGCCGCCACCTCCAGCGGGGGGTGGTCCTCGACGGCCTCGCCGTGTCGACCGCCCGGGTCCCCGACGGCGCCGAGGTGGAGCTCGACCTCGAGCTCGAGGCGGTGAGCAACGGCCTGGTCGCCACCGGCACCGTCACGGTGCCGTGGCAGGGCGAGTGCCGGCGGTGCCTGCTCGAGGTGCGCGCCCACAGCGTGGCCGAGGTGCGGGAGATCTTCGAGCCCACCCCGGTGGAGGGCGAGACCTACCCGTTGGGCGAGGACCTCGTCGACCTCGAGCCCATGGTGCGCGACGCGGTGCTCCTGGCGCTGCCTCTCGCGCCCCTGTGCGACGAGGCCTGCCTGGGCCCGGCCCCGGAGGCCTTCCCCGCCGTGGTCGAGGGCTCCTCGGAGCCGGTCGACGAGGCCTCGGGGAAGGAGCCCGACGCCCCCGCCGACCCGCGGTGGGCGGCCCTCGACGCGCTGCGCTTCGATTCTGCGGGCGACGACGGATAGACTCTCCCGCTCGTGCCCCGGCCGCCGCGCGCCCGCGGGCCCGGTTCGCGCCGAAGCGCCCCTCGGCACCCATCACAGCTAGGAACGACGATGGCCGTCCCCAAGAAGAAGACCTCCAAGTCCAAGAGCCGCAGCCGCCGGGCTTCGGCGTGGAAGATCGCCACCCCGGCCCGCAGCACCTGCCCGCGCTGCGGCTCGGTGAAGCGCCCCCACGTGGTGTGCGGCAACTGCGGCTGGTACCACGGCCGCCAGGCCATCGACGTCGACTGAGCCGGTCCCGCCACCCGTGACCATGCTCCCGATCGCCGTCGACGCCATGGGCGGCGACAAGGCGCCGGGTGAGATCGTCGCCGGCGCCGTGCAGGCGTCGGAGGAGCTCGGCGTCCCCGTGCTCCTCGTCGGTCGACCCGACGAGATCGGCGACACCCACGGCCTCGAGGTCATCGAAGCCTCCGAGGTGATCGCCATGGACGCCGACGCGGCGAGCAGCGTCCGCACCATGAAGGACTCCTCGCTCGTGCGCGCCGCCGAGGCGGTGCGCGACGGGCGGGCCTCGGCGATGGTCAGCGCCGGCAACACCGGCGCCACCATGGCCAGCGCGCTCCTGCGGATGGGCCGCATCAAGGGCGTCTCCCGGCCGGCGATCGCCACCCCCCTGCCCGTGCCGGTGAAGGAGCACCCCACCGTGCTGCTCGACGCCGGCGCCAACGCCGAGTGCAGCCCCGAGTGGCTGGTGCAGTTCGCCCAGATGGGCGCGGTGTTCGCCACCACCCGCTACGGCATCCAGCGCCCCCGGGTGGCGCTGCTGTCGATCGGCGAGGAGCCCACCAAGGGCAACCCGCTGGTCAAGGACACCCACAAGCTGCTGGCCACCGGCAGCTGGATCGGTGAGACCGGCGCCGTGTTCGTGGGCAACGTCGAAGGCCGCGACCTCCTCGCCGACGAGGCCGACGTGGTCGTCACCGACGGCTTCACCGGCAACGTGGCCCTCAAGACCCTCGAGGGAGCGCTCCGCGGCATCGGCGGCGCCCTCATCGAGACCCTCACCGGCACGCCCGAGGCCCGGGCCGCGTCGGAGCCGCTGATGCCGGCGCTGTTCGACCTCTACGCCCGGCTCGACCCCGAGACCACCGGCGGCGCCATGCTCCTCGGGGTCAACGGGGTGTGCATCATCAGCCACGGGTCCTCGTCGGCCACCGCCATGGTGAACGCCATCCGGGTGGCGCGCGACCAGGTGGCCGCCGACGTGGTGGGGCACCTCAGCCGGGCGGTGCAGACCCCGGCCTGACGGCCAGCCCCGGTAGCCGCCGCGGGGCCGTTGCCGCCCCGCACGTCACTTTGTGCCGTCTACCAGGGACTTTGGGTGCTTCACAAGCGCACAAAGTCCGGTCCGGCTACCATCCCGGCGTTCCCCAGAGCGACCGAGGAGAGCGCCTCAGTGCCCGCAGAGACCCACGTCGAACAGCCGCCCATGGACCGTCAGGCGGTCCTCGACCTCATTCGAGACCGGCTGGCCGACATCCTCGAGATCGAGCCGACCTCGATCAACGAAGGCGACTCGTTCGCCGACGACCTCGACGCCGACTCCCTCGCCCTCATCGAGCTGGTGGAGGCCCTCGAGGAGGAGATCGGGGAGCGCACCGTCGGCTTCCGCATCGAGGACGAGGACCTCGAGGACCTGAAGACCGTCCGCGACGCCGTCGACTACGTCGTCGCCAAGCTGGGCTGAGGCCCTGCGCGCCGATCCGCTCGCCGCGCTCGCCGAACGACTGGGCCACCGGTTCTCCGAGCCCGGTCCGATGGTGCTCGCCCTGACCCACCGGTCCTGGTGCGCCGAGCACCCCGGTGAGGCGTCGAACGAGCGGCTGGAGTTCCTCGGCGACGCGGTCCTCGGCCTCGTCGTCACCGACCACATCTTCGACCTCCACCCGGAGATGCCCGAGGGGTCCCTCGCCAAGCTGCGCGCCGCGGTGGTGAGCGCCTCCACCCTGGCCGAGGTCGCCGCCGACCTCGGCGTGGGGCCGGCGCTCCGCCTCGGCAAGGGCGAGGACGCCAGCGGCGGCCGGGTGAAGGGGTCCATCCTCGCTGACGCCCTCGAGGCGCTGATCGGGGCGGTCTACGTCGACGGCGGCCTCGACGCCGCCCGCACCCTGGTGCTCGACCTGCTCGGCGACCGCATCGACTCCGAGGTGGCGGCGCCCCGCGGCCCCGGCGGGGCCGACCACAAGACCCAGCTCCAGGAGCTGATCGCCCGTCGCTACGACGACGCCCCCGAGTACAAGGTCGACGACGAGGGCCCCGACCACGAGAAGACCTTCTACGCCAAGGTGTTCGTCGGCGACCGTCTCCTCGGCCAGGGCCAGGGCCGCAACAAGAAGTCCGCCGAGCAGGCGGCCGCCGGCGCCGCCCTCGCCGCCCTCGCCGATGAGGCCGACGAGGCCGACGAGGCCGGGCCGGCCGACCCCACACCCGTCACCGTGCCGGACGCCGACCAGGCGCCGCACCCCACGAACGTCACCAACGAGAGCGAGCAGGGACATGCCTGAGTTGCCCGAGGTCGAGACCATCCGGCGCGAGCTGGAGCGCGAGGTCGTCGGCAAGAAGATCAAGGCCGTGGAGGTCACGGGCAAGCGTTCGATCCGCCGTCAGACCCCGGCCGAGTTCGCCAGCCGCCTCGAGGGGGTGAAGATCACCGGCGCCCAGCGCAAGGGCAAGTACCTGCTCCTGCCCCTCGACTCGGGCGACGTGCTGGTGATCCACCTGCGCATGTCGGGCCAGCTGCTGCGGGCGGCCCCCAAGGACCCGGTGGCCAAGCACACCCACGTCACCATCACCTTCACCCAGGGCGGCCAGCTCCGGTTCGTCGACCCCCGCACGTTCGGCGAGATGTTCCTCGCCACGCCCGACGAGATCACGAGCGAGATCGAGGAGCTCTCGAGCCTCGGCGTCGACCCGGTCGAGACCCCGATGTCGTGGGTCGACTTCGGTCACCTGCTGCGGTCGAAGAAGATGAAGCTCAAGGCCTTCCTGATGGACCAGTCCATGGTGGCCGGCATCGGCAACATCTACAGCGACGAGATCCTCTTCGACGCCGGCCTCCGCTACGACCGCGACACCGACTCGCTCACCACCCAGGAGATCCGTCGCCTCTACCGCTCACTCGTCGAGATCCTCCACGAGGCCATCAAGTACGGCGGCTCCACCCTCGCCGACGAGCAGTACGTCGATCTCAACGGCAAGCCCGGCGAGTACCAGCAGCACCACCAGGTCTACGACCGCGAGAAGCAGCCCTGCCGCCGCTGCCGCCGCCACGACATCGTGAAGACCAAGTTCGCTCAGCGGTCCACCTTCTACTGCGAGGTCTGCCAGGTCTGATGTACCTCAAGCGCCTGCAGATGAAGGGCTTCAAGTCCTTCGCCGACACCACCACCCTCGAGCTCGAGCCCGGCGTCACCGTCGTGGTCGGGCCCAACGGCTCGGGCAAGTCGAACGTCGTCGACGCCATCGGCTGGGTGCTCGGTGCCCAGGCCCCCTCCGCCGTCCGCTCCCAGAAGATGGACGACGTGATCTTCGCCGGCACGGCCAAGCGCTCCGCGCTCGGCCGCGCCGAGGTGAGCCTCACCATCGACAACGGGTCGGGGATGCTCCCGATCGAGTTCTCCGAGGTCACCATCACCCGCACGCTGTTCCGCTCCGGCGACAGCGAGTACGCCATCAACGGCGTGCCCTGCCGCCTGCTCGACATCCAGGACCTCCTCTCGGACTCGGGCGTCGGCCGCCAGCAGCACGTGATCATCAGCCAGGGCCAGATCGACGCGGTCCTGAACGCCCGACCCGAGGACCGGCGGGCCGTCATCGAGGAGGCCGCCGGCGTCCTCAAGTACCGCCGCCGCAAGGAGAAGTCCGAGCGCCGCCTCGCCGCCACCGAGGGCAACCTCACCCGGCTCCAGGACCTCCTGCGCGAGGTCCGCCGCCAGCTCCGCCCGCTCGAGCGCCAGGCCGACGCCGCCCGACGCCACGCGGGCGTCGTCGCCGAGCTGCACGCGCTGCGGGTCTACACCGCGGGCCGCGAGCTGCAGGCCCTGCGCACCCGCCACGAGCAGGGCACCGCCCACCGCAGCGCCCTCGGCGCCGAGGAGGCCCGCCTGCGCCGGGCCCTCGCCGAGCTCGACACCCAGGTCATGGCCACCGAGGCGGAGCTCACCGCCATGGGCGGCGACGACCTCGGCGACGGCCTCGCCGTCTACGAGTCCCTCTTCCAGCAGGCCCGGGGCCTCACCGCCGTGCTCACCGAGCGCCGCCGCGGCGTCGAGCGCGCCCGGGGTGCGTCGGTCGACCAGGGCGTCGTCGCCTCTCTCGAGGCCGAGGCCGCCCGCCTGGCCACCGAGCTCGAGGAGGTCGAGGCCGAGGCCGCCCGCTTCGACCCCCTCGCCGCCGAGCTGGCCGCCGCCGAAGCGGCCCTCGCCGCCGAGCGCCAGGACTTCGAGGCCGAGTGGTCCACCGGGGTCCCCGCACCCACCGGCGCCGCCGCCGAGGTCCGAGGCGAGCTCGCCGCCCTGCGCGCCGCCGCCCAGCGCGGCCGGTCCGAGCGTGACCGGGTCAGCAGCCGGGCCGACGCCCTCGCCCAGAAGATCGAGGCCCTCGCCGCGGAGGCCGCCCGGCTGCGCGACGAGCTCGACGCCGCCGAGTCGGCCGAGATGCCCCTCGTCGCCGCCATCGACGCCGCCGAGCGCCGCCGTGCCGACGCGGAGGCGTCGGTGGCCACCGCCGAGGAGGCCCACCGCCGGGCCGAGAGCGAGCACCACGCGTGGCAGGCCCGGGTGGAGGCCCTCGCCCTCGCCCTCGACGAAGCCCGCTCCCGCGCCGGCACCGAGCGGCTGGCCGGCATCGACGGCGTGCTCGGCACCGTGCTCGACCTGGTCGAGATCGACCCCGGCTGGGAGGCCGCGTTCGAAGCCGCCGCGGGCGAAGCGCTTGCCGCCGTCGTCGTCGACGGTGTCGACACCGGACGCCGTGCCCTCGACGCCCTCCACGGCGAGGCGCTCAGCGGTGCCGTGCTCGCGCTCGGCGCCTCCCGGCTCCACCGCACCCCGCCGGCCACCGGCGAACCCCTTCGTCGCCACGTGCGCGCCCGCCGGGCCGACGTCGAACCGCTCCTCGACGCCCTCATCGGCGCCGCCGTGGTCGTCGACGGAGGCTGGGTCGAGGCCGTCGACGTCGCCCTCGCCCATCCCGACGCGGTGGTCGTCACCGCCGACGGCGACCGCTTCGGGCTCACCGGGTGGCGCGTCGGTGCCTCCGGCTCCGGGGCCACCGGTGCCGCCCTCGAGGAGGCCGAGCACAAGGCCGACGCCGCCGCGGAAGAGGCCGAGCGCGCCCAGGAGGCGCTCGCCGCCGCCCGGGCCGAGCTGGCCGAGGCCCGCGCCGCCGAGGCCGAGCTGGCCAAGCAGCTCGACGAGAACGACAACCAGCTCACCGCCGCCGGCGACCGGCTCCAGCGCGTCGAGACCGACCGCCGCGACGCCACCACCGAGGCCGAGGCCCTCCAGGGCCACCTCGCCGAGCTCACCGAGCGGGTGGAGCGGGAGGACGAGCGCATCGCCGAGCTGGAGAGCCAGCTCCCCGCCCTCGAGGCCGCCGACGCCGAGCTCGCCGAGTCCGCCCGGCGCATGGCCGACGCCCGAGCCCGCCTGGAGGAGCAGGCCGCCGAGGTCGGTGCCCGCCGCAGCGACCTCGAGGTCCGCACCGCCGCGGTCACCGAGCGCCGCCAGTTCCTCACCGCCCGACGCGCCGAGGTCGAGCGCCGCCTCGAAGGTGCCGCCGCCGAGCGGGCCGAGGCCGAGGCCCGCCGCCTCGAGCTCGACCGCACCGCCACCGCCCTCGACCGCCTCGCCGCCCTCGTCACCGACCGGTCCGCCGTCATCGAGGAGCACCTCAACGACTACCGCGAGCGTCGCCGCCGCCAGTCCGAGGCGGCCCGTGCCGTCGCCGCCCGCCTCGACCAGCTCCGCCAGCGCCGCGCCGCCGAGGAGAAGGCCCTCGCCGAGCAGCGCGAGCTGCTCCAGCGCGCCGAGATCGAGCACGCCGAGGTCGAGATGCGCATCGAGGCCGCGGTCGAGGCCATCCGTCGCGACCTCGACGTCGAGCCCGACGCCGCCGTCGCCGCCGAGCGCCCCGAGCTGCCCGACGGCTCCAACCCCGCGGCCCGCATCCGCGAGCTCGAGCGCGAGCTGCGGATCATGGGACCCATCAACCCACTGGCCCTCGAAGAGTTCGAAGCCCTCCAGGAGCGCCACGAGTTCCTCCAGCAGCAGCTCGACGACGTCAAGGAGAGCCGGCGCGAGCTGTCGAAGGTGATCCGGGCGATCGACGCCGAGATCGTCAGCGTCTTCGCCGCCGCCTTCGCCGACGTCGCCGCCAACTTCGAGGCCCTCTTCGGCAACCTCTTCCCCGGGGGTCAGGGTCGACTCAAGCTCACCGACCCGGAGAACCTCCTCACCACCGGCATCGAGGTCGAGGCCAAGCCCTCCGGCAAGAACGTCCGCAAGCTCTCACTGCTCTCGGGCGGCGAGCGCTCGCTGACCGCGCTGGCGTACCTCTTCGCCGTCTTCCGCTCCCGGCCCTCGCCCTTCTACGTGATGGACGAGGTCGAGGCCGCCCTCGACGACGTCAACCTCCACCGCTTCCTCGGCCTGGTCGCCGAGTTCCGCGACGAGGCCCAGCTGGTGATCGTCAGCCACCAGAAGCGCACCATGGAGGCGGCCGACTGCCTCTACGGCGTGTCCATGCAGCCGGGTGGGTCGTCGAAGGTCGTGTCGGAAAAGGTCGCCGCCTCGTAGGACCGCTGACCTCGCCCACGTTGGGGTTCGGTCGGGCGGTCACGGCACGTCGGGCTGTTCCGCCACGAGCGACAGCGCACGCGTGCACCGCTCACCTCGGCGGTTCGGCGCTGTCGCTCGGAGGACGGAACCTCCCGCCGCACCGCACCCGCCCTCCCTGGTTGGTGGGGACTCGGCCGGCGCTGGTCCTGTCGGCGCCGAAGCTGGGGCGTGGTCGGTGGGGCTCGGCAGGCGCTGGTCCTGTCGGCGCCGAAGGTGGGGGTCGCTCGGAGGTCGGACCGGCGTGTGCCGCCGGCACCCGCCTCCCTCGTGGAGCGGGCCAGTCGTCGGCTCAGCGCTGGTCGGTGAGCGCGGGTTCGCGGAGGTCGAGGGTGTCTGCGGTGTCGGCCCCGTCGTGGATCAGGTGCCGGCTCGTCGGGATGCGGCGCTGGGGGCGGTACTTCGACGCCACCACGATGGTGGTGAGGCCGACGACGGCGGCGAGGGTGTTGGGGACGATGACGGCGGGGTCGGCGATGCTGAGGCCGTAGGCGGCCCAGAGGACGAACCCGACGAGCAGGATGCGCAGGTGGCCGAGGGAGACGCCCTCGGAGCTGCGGGCGCGGACGATGGCACGGATCTGCAGGAGCGGGGCGAGCGACATCAGCACGCCCCAGGTGCCCGCGAGGACGGCGAGCAGGGACACGGTGGACATGGGACTTCCTTGGTCGTGAGCGGACGGAGGGTCGCTCAGAGCTCGGGGAAGTCGCGCCGGTCGGAGTCGTCGCCGAAGAGAGGACGGGTCCGGTCGGTGCAGGTCACGACGACCAGGGTACTGGGCCCTGGCACATGTCAGACAACTTGCGGTGGTCGGTCAGGCGCCAGCGTGGAGGGCGCCGACGGGCCGGCCCCGGGGGGTGCGGCCCTCGGCGGCGAAGAGCTGGTGCACCAGCTGCACCGCGATGGAGCCCTCGCCGACGGCGGAGGCCACCCGCTTCACCGAGCCGTGGCGCAGGTCGCCACCCGCCAGCACCCCGGGCACGCTCGTCTCGAGGTCGAACGGGTCGCGGTCGACGGTCCACGCGCCGGGTGGGAGGTCGGCACCGGTCAGCACGAACCCCTGCGGGTCCCGCAGGATGGTCTCGGGCAGCCAGTCGGTGTGGGGTTGCGCTCCGATGAGCAGGAAGAGGCCGTCGGCCGGCACCGTGGTGCGCTCGCCGGATTCCCGGTCGAGCAGCACCAGGTGGTCGAGCTCGGTGTCGCCCCCGCCGCCGACGACCTCGGTGCGCAGGAGCACCTCGATGTTGTCGGTGGCCTCGATCTGGCTGACGAGGTACTCGGACATCGAGGCCCGCAGCGACGGACCCCGCACGACGAGGGTGGCCTGCTCGGCGTAGCGCGCCAGGTGGAGCACCGCCTGCCCGGCGGAGTTGGCGCCGCCGACCACGTAGACCCGGCGGCCGGTGAAGGCGATGGCCTCGGAGGTGGAACCGCCGTAGAAGACGCCGGCGCCGAGGAGCGCCTCGAGCTCGGGGATGTCGAGCCGTCGGTAGCGGGCACCCATGGCGAGCAGCACGGCGGCGGCGCGCACGGTGCCCGCGTCGGAGAGCTCGACGGCGACGCCGTCGCCGTCGCGGCTGATGCCGACCGCGCTCTGCATGAACGCGAACCGGGCTCCGAAGATCCACGCCTGGTCGTACGCCTCGCGAGCGAGCTGCTGGCCGCTGATGCCTCGCGGGAACCCGAGGTAGTTGCGGATCAGCGAGCTGCTGCCGGCCTGGCCGCCGATGCCACCGCGGTCGACGACCAGCGTGCTGAGCCCTTCCGACGCCCCGTAGACCGCCGCGGAGAGCCCGGCCGGGCCGGCGCCCACCACCACGAGGTCGAACTCCATGCCGTGGGGGTCGACGGGCGCACCGGCGGCGATAGCGATCTCGACATTGCTCGGGTTCTCGAGCACGGTGCCGTTCGGCATCACCATCACGGGCAGGTCGACCTCGCGGTCGACCCCGGACATGATCCGGCGACCCTCCTCGGAGTCGACCAGGCAGAAGGTGTGTGGGAGGGCGCAGTCCTTCAGCGCCTCCCGCAGCTCGTAGGCCCGGCCCGACCACGACGAACCGACGATGTGGACCGTGTACGGCGAGGTCTTGTGGGCGTCGGCCCAGTCGAGCAGCAGCCCCGACACGGTGTGGTGGAACTGCTCGTCGGGCGAGCAGGCCGGGCGGATCACGTAGTGGTCGAGGTGGCCCAGGGCGATGGCGTCGAAGATGGCGTCGCCGGTCGCGCCCATGCCCCACTCGCCCCACTCGATCACCAGCGCCCGACGGGCGTGGGGGTGGCGGTGACGCACCTGGGCCAGCAGCTCGGTGCCGCTGGTGCCCGGGAGCCGTTGGGCGGCGAGCACCAGCGCCACGTCGACTCCGTTCCTCGCCGACTCGTCGAGGCAGGCCCTGGCCTGCTCGGCGGTCGGCACGCACACCACTCGGTAGTGCTGTCCGTACCGCTCCCCGAGCTCCCGCTCGATCGCGGCCAGGGAGCCGGCGTCGTCGTCCACCGCGAGCAGTACAGGCAGGTGGTCCATGGCGCGCACTCTAGGACTGCTAGCCCTTCCGCTGTCGGGAAACTGCCGGTCCGTCCAGGTCGGCGTCAGGTTCGCAGCGACAGGCCCTGCGAGAGCAGCACCGCACCGAAGACCACGAGCAGGGTGGCCATCACCGCGTCGTTGTGGGTGGAGAGCCACACCCGACCCGCGTCCAGCCGCTCCCGTGACCGTGCGCCGGCGACCAGGTCGTACCCGACGGCACCGAGCACCACGACGCTGCCGACCAGCACGAACACGACCACGCCCACGACGGCCTCGGCGGTGGTGGGGTCGGCCTGGGCCAGTGTCGTGCCGGCGCCGACAGCGAGCAGGAGGTTCTTGGGGTTCACGGCGGAGAGCAGCACCGCCAGCCCGAGTGCCTGGACGGGGCCGACCCGGTCGATGGAGCCCATCCACCCGGGCAGCGCCGCCTCCTCGCCCGGCCCCGGTCGGGAGCGCCAGCGCCGGAGGCCGGCGGCGAGCAGCACCACCCCGAGCCCGACCTTGAACCACGAGGTGCCGTCGTCGGAGGTGCCCCGGCCCACGTCGAGCGAACCGGCCAGGAGGTAGCTCACGGTCACGACCACGGCGAGGCCCACCACCCAGCCCACGGCGAAGAGGGGACCGTTCACCCGGGCCCGCTTCGAGAAGAGCATCAGGATGACCGCGATGATCGGGACCGGGCTGATGCCCACCCCCACCGCGAACGCGAGGACCGCCCCGACCGCCTGCGCCATGGCGACAGTCTTGCCGGTGAGGCACCGCCGTGCCGGCGTTCCTGGGCTCAGCGCACCCAGAGGGTGAAGCGGGTGACGGGGAGGAACCCCATCCGGAGGAACCCCGGGCGGGAGAGGTCGCTGGTGTAGGCCACCGCCGGCAGCTCCGGGGCCTCCGCCACCCGGGCCCACACGAGCGCCTCCCACACCCCTTGCCGGCGGGCCTGGGGGAGGGTGGCGCCCAGGCACAGGTTCACCACGTCGGCGGCGACGTGGGAGTTGCCGATCGCCACCGGCTCCCCGCCCAGCAGCCCGAGGCGGATGGTGTAGCCGCTGTCGACCAGGCCGGGTGGGAACAGGCCCCCGGACGGCAGCCCTGCCGCCTCGGGGATCGGGTAGCCCTCCACGACGATGTGTTCCGCCGCGGCGAAGTCGGCCTCCGATCGGGCCGGGCGCACGTCGACGTCCTCCGCCGGCACCGCCCGGGTGGGTCCCGGCCCGCGCACGACGAGCACCGGATGGCCGACGAGGTGCCAGCCGGCGCCGGCCAGGTTCGGCGTGGGCCACATCGACAGCAGCGTCACCGGCCGGTCGACGCCTTCGAAGAACTGGTCGATCTCGTCGAGGACGTCGTCGCCCAGCTCGAGGAGGGGACGACGCAGGATCGCCTGGTTCAGATAGGGGACCGGCGTGCGGCTGTCGGCGAGGAAGACGTCCCGGGTGTGCGCCGCCGCGCCGTGCAGGGCCCGGGCGAGGAGCTCGTTCGCCTCGGCCTGGTTGTGGACGAACTGGCGCTGCACGGTGTCGTCGACGGGCGTGTCGGGCAACCAGCCGTCCTCGAGGGGTCGTTCACCGGCCATGGCTGACTGTCGCGCCGATGCCGCGATCCTGCGAGGGGTTCGTCGGGAGCGGCGCGGCCGTCGGGTTCAGGGGATGCGGTTGGTCCATGCCAGGGCGAGCCCGGCCGCGGCCAGGAACCCCACCAGGGCGCCGGCGACGAACCACTCGGTGATGTCCTCGTCGACGGTGTCGTAGCCCACCGACGAGCCGATGGTCGCGTACACGTCGGTCAGCTGGCCCTGGGTGGCCGCCTCGTAGGCGGTGCCGCCCGTGGCGTCGGCGATGGCCGCCAGCGCCTCCGGGTCGACGGGCACCCGCACCACCTCGTTGGTCTCGCCGATGACGACCGTGCCGTCGTCGGTGCCGAAGGCGATGGTCGAGACGGGCACGCCCTCCTCGACCGCCCGGGCGGCCGCGTCCTCGTTGGCCACCCCCATGGTGGTGGTGCCGTCGGACATCACCACGATGGCCGCGGGCACGGCCGCGCCGTCATGCGCGGGCGGCACGGTGCCGAGGGCGTCGAGGCTGGTGTCGATGGCCGAGCCGATGGCCGTCCCCTCACCGAGCTCGAGCGAGGCGATGGCGTCGGCGACCGCGCGGCGGTCGGTGGTGGGGGCGACGTGCAGGCGGGCTTGCCCGTCGAAGCTCACCAGGCCCACGTTGACCGCGTCGGGCACGTCGTCGAGGAAGGAGGTGGCCGCTGCCTTGGCGGCGGAGATGCGGTCGGGACGCACGTCGGTGGCCTCCATCGACAAGGACGTGTCGATGGCCAGCATCACCGTCGCCCGCTCCCGGGGCACCTTCACGTCGTGAGCGGGCCCGGCGAACGCGACCACCAGGGTGGCGAGGGCAAGCAGCTGCACCACGGCGGTGAGGTGGCGGCGCCAGCCCGGACGCTTCGGGGCGACCGACTCCAGCAGCTCGAGGTTGGTGAAGCGCACCGCGTAGGCCGAGCGGCGGCGCTGGAAGGCGACGTAGAGGACCGCGAGGCCGACGACGACGAGCAGCAGGAGGAGCCGCCACGGGGAGGCGAACGACAGACCGCTCACCGCGCCACCCCCGTGGTCATGCGGGTGCCGGGGAGGGCGTCGACCGGACCACTCCCGTGGGCCGCGGCGCGGGAGAGCGCGTCGACCCGGTCGCGACGGCGGGAGACGAAGCGGGCCAGGTCGAGCAGCCAGTCGCGGTCGGTGCGGAGCTGGAGGTGGTCCGCACCGCTGCCCCGGATGCGGGACGCGATGGACCGGCGCTGTTCGGCCGCAGCCGCGGCATAGCGCTCACGGAACCGGCGGTCGCCGGTGGGGACCTCGAGCTCGGCACCCGTCTCGGCGTCGTGGAGCACGAGCATGCCGACGTCGGGCAGCGCCAGCTCGACCGGGTCGACCACCTCGATGCAGAGCACGTCGTGGCGCAGGGCCAGCGTCCGCAGCGCGGGGGCCCAGGGGCCGGGGTCGAGGAAGTCGGACACGACCACCACCAGGCCCCTGCGTTGCGCGGTGCCGGCCAGGCGCCGGAGCCCGGTGGTGAGGTCGCTCCGCCCCGACGTGGGCTCGGTCAGGGCAGCGAGGACGCGGCGCAGGAGGGCCTGGAGGTGCACCCGGCCGGACCGCGCGGGGATGGGAGAGGAGGCGCCGTCGGGGCCCACGGTCATCGCCCCGACCCGGTTGCCCGTGCGGGCGGTGAGGAAGCCGGTGGCGGCAACGGCGGCGAGCGCCAGGTCGCGCTTCTCGCAGGTGGCGGTGCCGAAGGCGAGGCTGGCCGAGGCGTCGACGAGCATCCACGTCTCGAGCTCCCGGTCGGCGACGGTGTCGCGCACGTGGGTCTCCCGCAGTCGGGCGGTGACGTTCCAGTCGATGCGGCGGACGTCGTCGCCCGGTGCGTAGGCACGGATGTCACCGGGGTCGGAGCCGTGGCCCGGGGTGAGGCCCCGGTGGTCGCCCTGGAGGAGGCCGTCGAGGCGCCGGGTGACCGCCAGCTCGAGGCGGCGGAGCACCTCGGCGGCGGCGGTGCCGGTGATGGCCGGTGCGGCCGGCCGTCGACCGCTCACCAGCCCGTGGCGGCGGTCGGGTCCTGCGACGGGGCCACCACCGGGGCATGGACGGTGGACAGGAGCCGGGCCAGGAGCTGCTCGACCGAGAGCCCCTGGGCCAGCGCCTCGTAGGAGGGCACGACCCGGTGGCGCAGCACGTCGGGGGCGACGTCGAAGACGTCCTGGGGCAGGACGTAGCTGCGGCCCCGCATGAGGGCGAAGGCCCGACCGCCGGCGACCAGGCCGAGGGTGGCCCGGGGGCTGGCGCCCCACGACACCAGCTCGGCCAGCTCGGGCAGGCCGTGCTCGGCCGGCTCCCGGGTGGCGAGCACGAGGCGTACCGCGTAGTCGGCGACCGCGGGGGCGACGTGCACCTCGTCGGTGGCGTCCTGGAGCTGCTGGAGCTGCTCCAGGCTCAGCACCTGTTCGGCCCGGGGCGGGCGCACACCCATCCGGGCGACGATCTGCGCCTCTTCGGCGGCGGTGGGGTAGCCGACCACGACCTTCATCAGGAAGCGGTCGCGCTGTGCCTCGGGAAGGGGGTACACCCCCTCGCTCTCGATGGGGTTCTGGGTGGCGAGCACGAGGAACGGCTCGGGCACCTCGCGGGTGGTGCCGGCGATCGAGACCTGGTGCTCGGCCATGACCTCGAGGAGGGCGGACTGCACCTTGGCGGGCGCCCGGTTGATCTCGTCCGCGAGCACGATGTTGGCGAACACCGGCCCCCACTCGATGTCGAAGGTCTCGGTGGACGAGCGGAAGATTCGGGTGCCCACCAGGTCGGCAGGGAGCAGGTCGGGGGTGAACTGGAGACGGTTGAACGAGCCGCCGATCACCGTCGCCAGCGTCTCCACCGCCAAGGTCTTGGCCAGGCCGGGCACGCCCTCGAGCAGCACGTGGCCCCGGGCGAGGAGACCGACGAAGAGCCGCTCGATGGCGCGGTCCTGGCCGACGATCACCTTCTTGACCTCGAACAGCGCCTGCTCGAGCAGAGCGGCCTCGGCGCTGCGGTCAGCGGGTGGGGAGCCGGGCGGGACGGTCATGCGGTCCTCCTGCGACGGCCCGGGTCGGTGAGCGGCGGTGGCGGTCATGGCCCGGACCACACCACGGCGCGCCGAAGAGCACCGTAAAGCCCCGCCGGGGCGGCAGCGTGCGTGGCTCCGACGGTCGCCCCCTCCCGGAACGCCGACGGCGGCCACCCCGAGGGATGGCCGCCGTCGGATCGAGGCCCGGTCGAGGGCGGCGGTCAGCCGGTGAACGTCGGCGTCACGCGCGTGGCGGTCGCGGCCGCAACGGTGGTGCTCGTGGTGGAGGCGGGGGCCTCGGTGGTGCTGGTGGTCGAGCTGGTGGGAGGCGGCAGCTCGCAGGTGAGCTGCTCCTGGAAGTAGGGCTGCTCGTCCCAGGTCCCCTCGGAGTCCGAGCCGAACACCTCGAACACGATCTCCTCGCCGTCGGACGCGCCGGAGAAGGTCAGGTCGAACGAGAACACGTCCTCCACCGGGATCACCTCGAAGAGGAGCATGTCCCCCCCGACGAGGGGATAGACGTAGATCCCGATGTACGAGGCGTTGGTGGTGCCGTCGGCGGCGAAGGACGAGCACGTGAGCTCGTAGTCGTCCACCTCCGCGTAGGCGCTGGCGGGGAGAGCGGCGGCGAGCACCGCACCGCCGGCGAGGGCGGCGGCGGTCAGGGCACGGGCGAGGCGAGGCATGGAGCTCCGATCGGGTGGGGGGCGGTCCGCTCCGCCCCGTGAGCCGGCGAAGGAACGTTCGCGCCGGGCCGACGCCGCTCGGGACGGTCGGGCGCTCCTCGCCGGGCCGGTCGGCCCCGCGCTCCGGCACCGAGCTCACCGGCGGTACCGTTCCGCGCCGTGCGAGTGCTGGTGGTCGACGACGAGGTGGAGCTGGCGGAGGCGGTGGCCCGCGGCCTCCGACGCGAGGGCTACGCGGTCGACGTGGCCCACGACGGCGACGAGGCGCTGGCCAAGGCGTTCGTCAACGGCTACGACCTGCTCTGCCTCGACATCACCATGCCGGGCACCGACGGCCGTGAGGTGTGCCGGCAGGTGCGGGCCAGCGACCTCGACCCGCAGCCCCGGGTGCTCATGCTCACGGCCCGCGACAGCCTCGACGACCGCGTGGCCGGCCTCGATGACGGCGCCGACGACTACCTGGTGAAGCCGTTCGCCTTCCCCGAGCTGCTCGCTCGCGTCCGCTCCCTGCTGCGGCGCGACACCGCCGCCGCCTCCGCGGTCTTCACCGTCGGTGAGCTGATGCTCGACGACGCCCGCCACGAGGCCCGCCGCGGCGACCGCCGCCTCGACCTCACGGCCAAGGAGTTCGCCCTCCTGCGGTACTTCATGACCCGGCCGGGGGAGGTGCTCTCCCAGGAGACGCTCCTCGAACACGTGTGGGACGAGCACGCCGACCCCTTCACCAACACGGTGCGGGTCACCGTCGGCACCCTCCGGCGCAAGCTCGCCGTGGAAGGGGAGGAGCCCCTCATCGAGACGGTGATCGGTCGGGGCTACCGGCTGCTGTCGCCATGACCTCGTCGTGGACCCCGCAGGACGGACGGGAGCCCCGCACCGGCGAGCTGCCGACCGTGCCCGCGGGCGCGTCCACCGCCGCGGTCCACACCCGGCTGCACTCGCGCGGCGTCCGCTTCGCCGACCGCCTCCCCGCGTGGATGGGCTCCATCCGCTTCCGGCTCACGGTGGTCTATTCGAGCGTGGTGTTCGGCCTGGCCGCCCTGGCGGTGACGGTCATCTACCTGGGCCTGCGGTACACGCTCGAGAACCAGACGGTGGGCACCGTCTACGAGACGCCCCAGGGCCGTCTGATCGAGGTCGACACGGCCCAGTACCTCCAGAACCGGGCGTACGGCCGGGCCCTCGAGTCGCTCCGGGTGTTCTCGTTCGGGGCACTGCTCGCCCTCTTCTTCGTGAGCCTCGTCGTGGGCTGGTTCGTGAGCGGGCGGATGCTGCGGCCCATCGGGCAGATCACCCGGGCCGTGCGCCGCATCCAGGCCAGCGACCTCTCGCAACGCATCAACCTCGGCGGCCCCGACGACGAGCTGCGCCGCCTCGCCGACACCTTCGACGACATGCTCGGCCGCGTCGACGACGCCTTCGAGAGCCAGCGCCAGTTCATCCACGAGGCGAGCCACGAGCTGCGGAACCCGCTGGCGGTGATCCGCACCAACCTCGAGGTCACCCTCTCGGACCCCGACGCGACGGCGGAGGAGCTGCGCCACACCGCCGAGGTGGTCGAGCGGTCGACGGAGCGGATGGCCCGTCTCGTCGACGACCTGCTCGTGTACGCCCGCAAGGGGACCCTGTCGCTCGAGCGGCAACCCGTCGACGTGGCCCTGCTGATCTCGGAGGCGGCCGACGAGTTCGCGGCGCCGGCCGAGGCTGCCGGCCAGGCCCTGGAGCAGGAGGCGCCGCCCGGCCTCTGGGTGCTCGGCGACCGTCTCGCGCTGCGCCAGGCGCTCGCCAACCTGCTGGCCAACGCGGTGCGCCTCGCTCCGGCCGGCACCACCATCCGCGTGCGGGCCGGTCGCGAAGGACCGTGGGTGTGGATGTCCGTCGAGGACCAGGGACCGGGCATCGCGCCCGAGGACCGCGAGCGGGTGTTCCAGCGCTTCTGGCGCGGCGACCCCGCCGAGAGCCGGGCCCAGGGGCGCAGCGGCCTCGGCCTCACGATCGTGCGCCAGACGGCGGAGTCCCACGGTGGCGAGGTGAAGCTCGCCACCGAGCTCGGGCGGGGCGCGGCCTTCGCCATCTGGCTGCCCGCCATCGCCGCCCCCGTCGACGCCGGCCCCACTGGGCCCACTGGCCCCGGGGCCTGACCCTCCGCTCTGGCTCACGTCGTCGGGTCGTGCCCGACCAGGGGCCGAGGTCGTGAGGGAGCGAGGGATCCCGGGGGTGAGGGCGCTCGTGTGCTTTCGTCGGGCTTTCGCGTGGTGGCCGTACCGTGCGAGCAGACGTCGGGCCGTCTCACCGCCGCCCGCCCCGACCCAGGAGCCCCACCCGATGAGCTGGGACCACGAGCCTCCCTCCAGCCCTCCGCCACCGCCCGAGCCGCCGTCCCCGCCGCAGCCCGATGCCGCCCCGACGGTCGAGTCGTCGCCGCCGTTCCGCGCGCCGATGCCCGAGCCGCCCACGGTGGAGCAGACCGGTCCCTTCCTCCCGCCGACCGCGCAGGTGCCGCCCCCGCCGCCGCCTGTGCCGCCGCCCGCTCCTCCCGCCTCGCCGTGGGGTGCGCCGCCGACCGCCGCGGGTGCCGGTGCCGGCGGGCCAGTCGGGCCGCCGACTCCGCCGCCGCTCCCGATCGCGCCTGAGCCGGCGCCGCGCCGGCCCCACCGGGCCGTGCGCGCCCTCGTCGCCGTGCTCGTGGTCGTCGGGCTCTTCGGGCTCGGCTTCGGCGTCCGCTCCCTCCTCGACGACGACGATCCCGGCGCCGTCCAGGGCGTGGCGCCCGTCTCCCTCCCGCAGATCACCATCGACCCGGACACCGAGCCGGTCGCCGCGGTCGCCGCCGTGATCAGCCCGTCGGTGGTGCAGATAGAGACCTCCAACGGGCTCGGGTCCGGGGTCGTGTACGACCGCGACCTCGTGATGACCAACGCCCACGTCGTCGGCTCGGCCACGACGGTGACGGTCCGCACCGCCGACGGCGAGGCCGTCGAGGGCGAGGTCCTCGGCGCCGATCCGGGCACCGACATCGCCGTGGTGCGGGCCACCGGCATCGAGGCCCCCGCGGCCTCGCTCGCCCTCGACGACAAGCCCCAGGTGGGGGAGATGGCGGTGGCGGTGGGCAGCCCCTACGGGCTCGACCAGACCGTCACCTCCGGGATCGTCTCGGCCGTGAACCGGCCCGTCGACAACGACAAGGGCGTCGTGGTGAACATGGTCCAGACCGACGCCTCGATCAACCCCGGCAACTCCGGAGGCGCGCTCGCCAACCGCGAGGGCCAGATCATCGGCATCAACACCGCCATCTTCAGCCAGACCGGCGAGAACACCGGCATCGGCTTCGCCATCCCGATCGCCACCGCCAAGAAGGCCGCCGACCAGCTCGTCGCCGGCCGGGCCGTGGTGAAGGCCGGCCTGGGGCTGAGCGGTCCGAGCGCGACCCCCAACGGCGATGCCGGTGCCTACGTGCAGAGCGTCACCCCGGGCAGCGCCGCCGAGAGCGCGGGGATCCGCGAGGGCGACCTCATCGTCGGGGTCGACGACATCGACATCCGCAGCTTCGACGAGCTGCGGGGCCTCATCAGCTCCTACAGCCCGGGTGACACCGTCACCGTCACCGTCGAGCGCGGCGGCGAGGAGATCGAGCTCGAGGTCACCCTCGGCACCCTGAACACCTCGGGCGCCAACGGCGACTGAGGTCCACCGGCCACAGCTCCCGGACCGGTCTCCCGTCCCGGTCCGGTGACGAGGGAGGGGCGCCAGCCCGAGGCCCCTCCCTCGTCCGCGCCCGGCGGTGCGGCGCGGGCGGACAGGAGCGAGCGGGGTGCCCGGGAGGAGCCGCCCGGGCCGCCACTAGGCTGGCTCGGCCATGGCCTTCCTGATCGTCCTCCTCGTGGTGCTCGCCGTCCTGGTGGTCACCGCGCTCTCCCTGGTCGCATCGCGACGGCGGGGCCGTACGGTCCTCGAGCCCCCGCCGGACTCACCCCGCGTGCCGCCCGAGGTCCTCGAGGAGGTCCGTCGCGACACCCTCGAACGCGACCTCGCCCGTGAGGAGGAGGCCCGCGCCGACGCCGTGCCGGTCGAGGAGGTCGACCGGGCCGAGGCCGACGCCGTCGTCGCCGAGGCCGAGGCGGCGCTGGCCGAGGCCGCCCTCGCCGAGCCCGAGGTCCTCGAACCGGAGGTCGTCGAGCCCGTCCGACCCCGCTTCCGCGATCGCCTGTCCAAGGCCCGCAGCGCGCTGGCCGGCGCGTTCGGAGCAATCGGCGGCCGGGGTCGCATCGACGAGGAGACCTGGGAGGACCTGGAGGAGGCCCTCATCCGGGCCGACGTCGGCGTCGCCGCCACCCAGGACCTGCTCGAGCACCTCCGGGGACGGGTCAAGGCGGACGGCCTCACCGACGGCGAGCAGCTGCTCGACGCCCTCAAGGGCGAGCTCAAGGCGCGCCTCGCCGACTACGACCGCGACCTCCAGCTCTCCACGGAGGACGGGCCCACCGTCTGGCTCTTCGTGGGCGTCAACGGGGTCGGCAAGACCACCACCATCGGGAAGCTCGGCACCCGCGAGTCCCGCGAGGGGCGCAAGGTCGTGATGGCCGCCGGCGACACGTTCCGCGCCGCGGCCGCCGAGCAGCTCGGCATGTGGGCCGAGCGGGCCGGTGCCGAGCTGGTGCGGGGCAACGAGGGCGGCGACCCCAGCGCGGTCATCTTCGACGCGGTCGACGCCGCTGCCGCCCGGGGCGCCGACCTCGTCCTGGCCGACACCGCCGGCCGGCTGCACACCAAGGTCAACCTGATGGAAGAGCTGCGCAAGGTGCGCCGGGTCGCCGACAAGGGCGCCGGCACCGTCACCGAGGTGCTCCTCGTCCTCGACGCCACCACCGGCCAGAACGGCCTCGTGCAGGCGCAGCAGTTCACGGAGGCGGTCGACCTGACCGGCGTCGTGCTCACCAAGCTGGACGGCTCAGCGAAGGGCGGCATCGTCGTCGCCATCCACGAGCAGCTCGGCATCCCCGTCAAGCTCGTCGGCCTCGGTGAGGGTGCCGACGACCTTGTCCCCTTCGATCCCGACGAGTTCGTGGAGGCCCTGTTCCAATGAAGCTGCTGACCTTCCCCATCAAGCTGGTGTTCCGTCTCCTCCTGCTCCCGATCCGGATCCTGTTCGCCGCCACCGGCCTCACGTTCCGCGCCGGGTTCAAGGCCGGCACCCTCCCGGTGAAGGGCGGCATCGCCGCCGGTCGGGCCCTGGGCTTCAAGGCGCTCGTGCTGTTCGCCGCCGGCGTCGCGCTGGGCGTCGTCGTGGGCCGTCGCCTCGGCGCCTTCGGCGTCGAGCTGGCCGAGTCCGGCTACCCCGGGTCCGGCTCCGACGGCCCCGCCGTGGCCGTGGCCTCCACCACCGAGGACACCCTCGCCGTGGTCGACACCCCTGACGGCCCGAAGGTGGAGCTGGTCGAGGACACCATCGAGGTCGTCGAGTCCGCCGACGGTGAGGTCGTCACCGAGACGATCAGCGTCACCGAGCTCGACGCCGACGAGGTCGAGGCGATCCTCGAGGCCGAGGCCCTCGCCGAGGCCGAGGAGGAGATGGCCGACGAGGTCGAGGCCGAGATCGACGAGGCCCTCGGCTTCACCCCTGGTGAGCTCGGCGTCGACAGCGACGAGGACGCCTGATGTTCGAAGCCCTCTCCGACCGCTTCGAAGGCGTCCTCGGACGGCTCAGGGGCAAGGGGAAGCTCACCGAGGCCGACGTCGACGAGGCCCTCCGGGAGATCCGCCTCGCCCTGCTCGAGGCCGACGTCAACTTCACCGTCGTCAAGGGCTTCATCGGCCGGGTCCGGGAGCGCTGCCTCGGTGAGGAGCTGTCCAAGGCGCTGAACCCCGGCCAGCAGGTCGTCAAGATCGTCAACGAGGAGCTCACCGCCACCCTCGGCGGCGAGACCATCCGCATCACCTACAGCCCCAAGCCGCCCACCGTGGTGCTCATGGCCGGCCTCCAGGGCTCGGGCAAGACCACCAACTCGGCCAAGCTGGCCCGCTGGTTCAAGAGCCAGGGCCGCCACCCGTTGCTGGTCGGGGCCGACCTGCAGCGCCCGGCCGCCGTCGAGCAGCTGCGCACCCTCGGCCGCCAGATCGAGGTGCCGGTCTTCTCCGAGGCCACCGACCCGGTCGCCGTCGCCGCTGCCGGCATCGCCGAGGCCCGCAGGACGGGTCGCGACGTCGTGATCGTCGACACCGCCGGCCGCCTCGCCATCGACGCCGAGCTCATGGACGAGGTGCGCCGCATCTCCGACGCGGTCGAGCCGAACTACACGTTCCTCGTCATCGACGCCATGACCGGTCAGGACGCGGTCAGCACCGCCGAGGCGTTCCACCAGACCCTCGAGCTCGACGGCGTCATCCTCACCAAGCTCGACGGCGACGCCCGCGGCGGCGCGGCGCTGTCGGTGAAGGAGGTCGTGGGCCGGCCCATCGCCTTCGCCTCCACCGGCGAGAAGCTGCGCGACTTCGACCTGTTCCACCCCGATCGCCTCGCCGGGCGCATCCTCGGCATGGGCGACGTCCTCACCCTGATCGAGAAGGCCGAGCAGGTCTACGAGAAGGAGGAGGCCGAGCAGGCCGCTGCCCGCCTCATGGAGGGGCAGTTCACCTTCGACGACTTCCTCGACCAGATGCAGCAGCTCAAGAAGATGGGCCCGCTGTCCGGGGTGCTGAGCATGATGCCCGGCATCCCCAAGGAGGTCCGCAACGCGGAGATCGACGACCGCGAGCTGGCCCGCGTCGAGGCCATGATCCGCTCGATGACCAAGGCCGAGCGGGTCGACCCCGATCTCATCGACCAGTCCCGTCGCGTCCGCATCGCTCGCGGCTCCGGCACGGAGCCGGCGCAGGTCGCCGCCCTCGTCTCCCAGTTCAAGGAGATGTCGAAGATGATGAAGCGGATGGGCGGCATGGGCTCCAAGCGCCTCGCCAAGTCCCGCCGCAAGGCCGCCAAGTCCAAGGGCAAGGGCAAGGGGCCGGGAGGCGGTCGCACCGGTGGCGGGCGGGTGTCCGCCAAGGGCCCGAAGCAGCCGCTGCGCCTGCCCAACCTCGAGGAGACCCTCGGTGGCGCCAAGGGCGCCAAGACCCCCAGGGGCCTCCCGGACCTCGGTGCGGGAGGCCTCCCCGACCTCTCCGAGCTCGGTCTGGGTGAGCAGTTCCCCGAGCGCTGATACCCTGACTTGCTCCTGCCGGGCGGGGGGCGACACCATGGACGGTCGCTCCCGCGCCGGGCGCACGGCCGTGTGCCGGGCATCCCCGCCGAGCAACAGGCCTCGATCGATCGCTGGACGGGCACCCTCGCGGGCCCGAGAAGAAGAGAGAAACCTCATGGTGAAGCTCCGTCTCATGCGGATGGGCAAGACCAAGCAGCCGACCTACCGCATCGTCGCCGCCGATTCGCGCTCCCCGCGCGACGGCCGCTTCATCGAGATCGTCGGCCACTACAACCCCCGCACCGAGCCGTCGTCGATCACGATCGACAACGACAAGGCCGTGGCCTGGCTCAAGAAGGGTGCCCAGCCCACCGAGGCCGTGGAGAAGCTCCTGAAGATCTCCGGCGCCTGGGACCAGTTCACCGGCCAGCCGTCCGCCGCCGCGTCGTGAGCGACGTCGAGACCGGCACCGACGACGCCGAGGAGGCCGGCAACGACCTCGCCACGGCGCAGGCGGTGCTCGGCTACGTCGTGAAGCAGCTCGTCGACGACCCCGACGCCGTCTCCATCGAGCTCGACGACCGCGGCCGTCGCCCCACGCTGAACGTGCACGTCGGCCCGGGCGACATGGGTCGGGTCATCGGCAAGCGCGGCCGGGTGGCCCAGTCGATCCGCACCGTGGTGCGGGCGGCCGCCGCTCGCGACGGCGGCGACGTCGAGGTCGAGTTCCTCGACTGATCCGGCCATGACCCTCCTCGAGGTCGGCCGGATCGACAAGGCGCAGGGCCTCCGCGGTGAGGTCGTCGTCACCCTCACCACCACCGAGCTGGCCCGCCTCGCCCCCGGCTCGCAGCTGTTCGCCGGCGACCGCCCCGTGGTGGTCGCCGCGTCGCGCCCGCACCAGCACCGGTGGGTGGTCCGCTTCGAGGGCTGCACCACCCGGGAGCAGGCGGAGGAGCTGGCCCGTGCCGTGCTCCGGGCCGAGGCGCCGGCCGAGACCGACCCCGACGACCTGTGGGTGCACGAGCTGGTGGGGTCGGTGGTGGTCGAGGTCGACGGGGTGGAGCGGGGCGTGGTCGAGGCGGTGCAGGACAACCCGGCGAGCGACCTGCTGGTGCTCGACTCGGGCGCCCTCGTGCCCCTCACCTTCGTCACCGGCCGCGACGAGCGGGGCCGGGTGGTGGTCGACGTGCCCGCCGGGCTGTTCGACCTGCTCGACGAGGGCTGAGCCCCGCCGTGCGCATCGACGTCTTCACCATCTTCCCGGACATGGTCGCCGGGTTCGCCGGCCAGAGCCTGCTCGGTCGCGCCGCCGCGAAGGGCCTCCTCGACGTGCGGGTGCACGACCTGCGGGAGCACACCACCGACGTGCACCGCACCGTCGACGACACCCCGTTCGGTGGGGGCGCCGGCATGGTGCTGATGCCGGAGCCGATCTTCACGGCCGTGGAGGCCGCCGAGCCGCCCCGGCCGTTGTTCCTCCTCGGTCCCGGCGGCCGCACCCTCGACCAGGCGATGGCCCGCGAGCTGGCGGGCACCGAGGGCTTCTCCCTTCTGTGCGGCCGCTACGAGGGTGTCGACGACCGGGTGCGCACCGAGCTGTGCGACGGCGAGCTCTCCGTGGGCGACTACGTCCTCAACGGGGGAGAGGTGGCCGCCATGGTGGTGCTCGAGGCCGTGGGCCGGCTGGTGCCCGGGGTGATGGGCAATGCCGCCTCCGCCGGCGAGGAGTCGTTCTCCGACGGGCTGCTCGAGTACCCCCAGTACACCAAGCCGGCCGAGTTCCGCGGCCTGCCGGTGCCGGACGTGCTGCGCTCCGGCGACCACGGTCGGGTGGCCAGGTGGCGACGGGCCCAGGCCCTGCGTCGCACCCTGCGCGACCGACCCGACCTGATCGAGGCCCGCGGCGGCCTCACCCCCGAGGAACAGGCCCTCGTCGACGAGCTCGCCCCCGACGAGCCCATCCCGTGACCGGCCTCCCCTGGTCAGCTCATGCCTGAGCAGGTGACCAGGGCGGCGGGAGCAGGGCGGAACAGCGCGGGAGCGGGGTGGGGGAGCGGGCGCTTTGCCGTTTCGGGGCGGACCCACGTAGCATGCAGGGTCCCTCGTGACCGGGTCCGCCGGTCATGTGGTGCAGGCGGCCCGCTCGCCGCTGCGCCAGTAGAACGCCACGAACGCCAGGATCGACACAGATGAACGCCATCGACCTCATCGACGCTCAGAGCCTCCGCGACGACGTCCCCGCCTTCGACGCCGGCGACACGCTCAAGGTCCACGTCCGCGTCGTCGAGGGCAACCGTGAGCGCGTCCAGGTCTTCCAGGGCGCGGTGATCCGCCGCCAGGGTTCCGGCCTCCGCGAGACCTTCACCGTCCGCAAGGTCAGCTTCGGCGTCGGCGTCGAGCGCACCTTCCCGGTGCACTCCCCGATCGTGGCCAAGATCGAGGTCGTGAGCCGCGGCGACGTGCGCCGGGCCAAGCTCTACTACCTGCGCGACCGCGTCGGGAAGGCCGCCAAGATCAAGGAGAAGCGCGACTGACGCTGCGGCGTCGACCGCGCGGCACCGACCGGGCCCTCCCGGCCGGTGCCCGCTCCAACGGGCGGCGTGTGCCGCACGGGGTGAGGTGACCGGTGAGCACCGAGGATCTCGAGGACTACGAGTCCGACGTCGAGCTGCAGCTCTACCGCGAGTACAAGGACGTCTGCCCGATGTTCCGGTACGTGGTGGAGACCGAGCGTCGCTTCTACCTCGCCAACGAGGTGCACCAGACCGTCCTCGACGAGGGCGGCCGCACCCGCGTCGAGCTCGAGCTGCGCGACGCGTGGGTCTGGGACATGTACCGCCAGAACCGGTTCGTCAGCCACGTCCGGGTCGTCACGTTCAAGGACGTCAACATCGAGGAGCTCCCGCGCGACGAGCTGGAGCTGGGGTGAGCGGGCGCCAGGGGTGACCGCCGGCCGGCGGGCGCTGGGCGCCCGGGGCGAGGCGTTGGCGGCCCGGTGGTACGAGCGCCACGGCTTCACCGTCGTCGACCGCAACTGGCGCTGCCGAGAGGGCGAGCTCGATCTGGTGGTGGCCCGGGGATCGTTGCTCGTCTTCTGCGAGGTGAAGACCCGCAGCTCGGCCGCCTACGGCACCCCCGCGGAGGCGGTCACCCGCACCAAGCAGCTGCGGATCCGGCGCCTCGCGGTGCGCTGGCTCGACGAGCACGAGGTGCGCCCCGGTGCGCTGCGCTTCGACGTGGCCGGGGTGACCGGCTCACAGGTCGAGGTGATCGAGGCGGCCTTCTAGGTGTGCTCGCCCGGGCGTGAGGCCACGGTCCGTTCCGCCGGGGCCAGCAGCCGCACCGTCGCCTCGACCAGCGCCCCGGCGACGTGGTCGGCGGGGAGCAGCTCCCGCAGCCGGGAGATCGAGGCGGTGCCGAGGAGCACGTCGACGGCGGCGGCCGCCCCGGACGGTGCGGCCACGAGCTCGTCGGTGAACCAGGCCTGCACCTGTTCCAGCAGCCGCTCGTTGCGCACGGCGACCAGGGCGGCGCCCAGCCTGCTGGTGGGCGCGGCGCGCTCCACGGCCCGGGCCAGACCTGCGGTGTGGTCCGCCAGCTCGCCGCGCAGCGCCACCAGCGCCACGGCCCGGGTGCGGACGTCGCCCGCGACCGGCTCCAAGGTGAGGCAGTGGGCGATCCGGGGGAACACCTCCGAGGCCACCGCGCCGAACAGCGCCTCCCGGTCGGGGAAGTAGCGGAACACCGTGCGCTCGGAGAGGCCGGCGGCGGCGGCGACGGCGGCGTAGGAGGGGAGCGGATCGCCTTCGTCGATCAACCGGAGGGTGGCGGCCACCACCGCCGCCCGTCCCCGCTCGGCCCGCAGCCGGCGGCCGTCGATCACCGGCTCGGCGACGCCCCGGAGCTGGAGCGCGGCGATGAGCGCATCGGTGGAGTCGTCGGAGGTCGCGGTGGGGACGGCGTCGACCATGGTGGCTCGACGCTATCCCTGCGCCGAGTGCCGCTGTCGTAACGTGGCCGGTGGGGAGGCGCCATGGGACGGGAACCGATCGTGGATGTGCTCGAGGCCATCTGGTTCTCGACGCTCGAGGCCACGGAGGGCCTCGACGAGCAGGCATGGGCCGGGCCCACGGACCTGCCGGGCTGGACCGTGAAGGACGTCCTCAGCCACGTGGCCACCGCGGAGGCCGGTCTGCTGGGGGAGCCCCCGGACCCGGTGCCCGTCGACCACCTGCCCCACGTCGTCACGCCGTTCCAGGAGCTGATGGAGATCGGTGTGGAGGCCTGGCGGCCGCTGCCCGGCGCCGAGGTGCGCGACCGCTTCGGCGACATCGCGTCCCGGAGGGTGTCCCGCCTCCGGGCGATGTCCGCCGAGGAGATGTCCGCGCCGTCATGGTCGCCGATCGGTGAGGTGCCGTATCGGGAGTTCATGCGGGTGCGGGCGTTCGACTGCTGGATGCACGAGCAGGACATCCGCCGGTCCCTGGGTCGGCCCGGTGGCCTGGCCGGTGCCGCGGTCGAGCCCACCCTCGAACGGTTCCGCGCGGCGCTGCCCGCAGTGGTCGGGAAGCGGGCCGGGGCCCCGGAGGGGAGCCGCATCCTGGTCCGCGCCACCGGGTCGAGCCCGGTCGACCTCGCCCTGGTCGTGGAAGGCCGGACCCGACTGGTCGATCCGGCCGAGCTCGGCCCGCCCCACGTCACGGTCACCCTGCCCTTCGAGGCGCTCGTCGCCCTCGGTGGAGGGCGGTGGGACCGGCCCCGGGCCGAGGCCGAGGGCGACGTGACCTACGAGGGCGACGTCGAGCTCGGCCACAGGGTCGTCGAGGCCCTGCCCTTCACCCCCTGACGGCCGGACGATCGACGTCGGGGGAGGCAGCGGCCCGACCAGGCCCTAGCGTGCGGGCATGGCCGAGTCGTCCGACATCGAGTTCTTCTTCGATCCGATCTGCCCGTTCGCCTGGATCACCAGCCGCTGGCTCACCGACGTGGCCCCCCGACGGGACGCGAACGTGACGTGGCGCTTCATCTGCCTCTCCATCGTCAACGAGGGCAAGGACTACGCCACCGAGTTCCCGCCGGCGTACCCGACGCTGCACGGGCTGGGCCGGTCGCTGCTGCGGGTGGCCGCGGCGGTGCGCGAGCAGGGTGGCAACGAGGCGGTGGCCGCGTTCTACACGGCCTGCGGCGATCGTCTCCACGTCGAGGGGTTGACCGGCACCGTCTGGCGGGGCGGCACGCTCCCCGACGACCTGGCCGCGACGCTGCTCGCTGACGCCGGCCTGGACGCGGGCCTGGCCGGCGCCGCCGACGACCCCGGTCGCGACGCGGTGCTCCGGGCCGAGACCGAGCTGGCCCTCTCCCGCACCGGTCCTGACGTGGGCACCCCGATCCTCACGTTCGACGCCGGCACCGGCCACGAGTCGTCGTTCTTCGGCCCGGTGATCTCCAAGGCGCCGACGGGCGACGCCGCCCTGGAGCTGTTCGACGCGGTGCGCACCCTGTCGCGCACGCACACCTTCGCCGAGCTCAAGCGGTCGCTGCGCGACCCGCTCGACTTCTCGTGAGCGTCGAGCCGACCGCGGCGGAGCCGCCCGTGCCGGAGCGGCCGGTGCCGGTGGTCCTGTGGCGCCCGGGCTGCGGGTTCTGCCAGCTGCTGTTCTCCGGCCTCGAGCGCTACGAGGTGGCCCACGAGCTGCGCAACATCTGGGAGGACGACGAGGCCCGGGCCCTGCTGAACGGGCGCATCGGGTGCGAGACCGTGCCCAGCGTGCTCATCGGCGACGAGCTGCTCGTGAACCCCTCGATCACCGAGGTGCTCGAGCGCCTCGGCGCCTGACCGTGGTGCCGGACGCCGCGACCCCCACGCGTGTCCGGCGCCTCCTCGGGTCGTCGGTCGTAGGGGCGGCCATCCTGCTCGGCGCGTGCTCGACCGGGTCGGTCCCCGGTGACGCGGCCGTGAGCTCGCGCCCCGCCGGCCCGAGCGCGGTGAGCGCCGAGGCGCTGTGCACCGAGGTGGTGGCGAGGAGCGTGGCGACTTCCGTCGACGGGCTCACCGAGGCGTCCGGGCTGGTGGCCAGCCGAGCCCACCCCGGGGTCCTGTGGACCCACGAGGACGCGGGGAGCGGCCCCGAGCTCTTCCCGCTGTCTCCGACCGGCTCCGACCTCGGCCGGGTGACGGTGCGGGGTGCGGCGGCGGTCGACTGGGAAGACATCGCCCTGCTGCCCGGTCGCGACGGCGCACCCGACCGGCTGGTCCTCGGCGACATCGGCGACAACCCGGGAGCAGACGTCCGGGAGACGACCCCGGTGCAGGTCGTGGTGGTCGACGAGCCCGCCCCGGGCGGCGACCCCTCCGCCCGCGCCGCCACCGAGGTGGTGGCGTCGGTGGAGGTCGTCTACGAGGACGGGTCACGAGACGCCGAGTCGCTCCTGGCCGATCCGCTCACCGGCGACGTGCTGATCGTGTCCAAGCAGTGGGACCTCGCTCCGGCAGGGGTCTACCGGGTCCCCGCCGCCGCCCTCGAACCCGGCTCGGGGACCGTGAGGGTGGAGGCGGAGCGGGTGGCCACCGTCGGCGGCTCGCTGGCCGCCCTGTTCACCAGCGGCGACGTCTCGCCCGACGGTCTCCTGGTGGCGCTGCGCACCTACACCGACGTGCGCCTGTGGGACCGGGCGCCCGACGAGTCGGTCGGGGAGGCCCTGGCCCGCCCAGCGGCGTGCCGGATCCCGGTGTCGGAGCCCCAGGGGGAGGCGGTGGCCTTCACCGTCGACGGTCGGGGCCTGGTGACCCTCTCCGAGGGTCGGGGTGCGCCGTTGCTGGTGCACCACCTCCCCTGAGCGTCCCATCCTCGGAGGGGCTGAGGCGGGTCAGGGCTCGAGCACGACCTTGATCGCTCCGGCGGCCCGGTCGGCGGCGACGGCGAACGCCTCGGTGGCCGCGTCGAGCGGGAACCGGTGGGTGATCAGCACCTCGGGCACCTCGGGCCGCGCCGCCAGCAGGGCCGCCGCCACGTCGATGTCGCGTGACGGGCCCACCCGGTGGTACATGGAGGCCGGCACCAGGGTGAGCTCCTTCATGCAGACCTCGAGGCCCGGCATCTCGACGGTGCCGTCCCAGTAGCTGGCGAGGAGGACCACGGTGCCCCCGGGCCGGCACCGGCGGGCGGCGTCGGCGAGGGCCGACGCGGTGCCGGCGGCCTCCACCACCACGTCGTAGCCGTCGGTGGCCTCACCGGCGCCCAGGCGCGCCCCGGCCTCCCGCTGGCGGTCGTGGCGGGCCACCAGGTCGACGGTGGCGCCCGCCGACTGGGCTGCCACCACCGCGGCCTGGCCGATGGAGCCGCCACCGACCACGGCGACGCGCTGGCCGCCCCGCACGCCGCCCCGGCGGACGCCGTGCACCGCGACCGCCAGCGGCTCGACCAGGCAGCCGTCGGCGACGTCGACCCCCGTCGGCAGCGGGACGAGGGCGGACTCCGGCACGAGGCACTCCTCGGCCATGCCCCCGTCGTGGCCGACCCCGAAGACGATGCCCGGACCGAGCACGCAGCGGTGGTAGTCGCCGGCGAGGCAGGGCTCGCAGGTGGTGCATGGGGCCAGGGGCTCGACGGCCACGGGCCGCCCGTCGGGCAGGGTGCCGGCGAACTCGTGCCCGAAGGTGGCGGGCAGCCCCATGGGCAGGAGGTGGAGGTCGGAGCCGCAGATGCCGGCCGACGCCACCTTCACCATCACGCCCTCGCCCTCGGGGCGGGGAGCATCGACGACCGCGGCGCGGCCCTCCACGCACCGGACCGCGCGCATGGCAGGCCCCCCGGCTACTCGACGTCGATGGTCTGGGCCAGGTAGAGCTGCACGCCCAGCGAGTCGACCAGGCCGAGCTGGGTCTCCAGCCAGTCGGCGTGCTCCTCCTCGCCCTCGAGGATCCCCTCGAGGAGCTCGCGGCTGCCGTGGTCGCTGCGGTCGTAGCAGAGCTCGATGCCCCGGGTGAGGCGGGCGATGGCCTCGCGCTCCACGTCGAGGGCGAGCTGCAGCTTCTCGGGGACGTCCTCGCCGACCCGGACGGTGCCGAGGCGCTGGAGGTTGGGCACGCCGTCGAGGTAGAGGATGCGCTCGATGAGCTTCTCGGCGTCCTTCATCTCGTCGATCGACTCGTGGCGGAAGCGCGACGCCAGCTTGTCGTAGCCCCAGTTGTCGCACATCTTGGCGTCGATGAAGTACTGGTTGATCGCCGTGAGCTCGGCGGTCAGCACCTCGTTGAGGAGTTCGATGACCTCGGCGTTGCCGTTCATGGTGGCTCCCTGCGCTCGGGGCGGCGGACCTCCCGCCGGTTGGCAGAGGCTACGCCCGTTCCCGGGCCCTGCCCACCCGTCGGGCGCGCGGCGGCCCGGACCAGGGGTGGTCCGGGCTCGGCGGAAGGTCCGGTGGCAGGTGGTGGGACGGATGAAGTGGCGGAGGGCCGCAGGTCAGGCGGCGACGTCGGCCTGGCGCCGGATCTCGCAGGCGGTCTCGGCGACCGTGCCGAACTCCCGCTCGAGGGCATCGGCGATGGTGTCGGCGATGGCGGGCACGCAGCCGCCACAGTGGGAGCCGGCCCCGCAGAGGGAGCTGATCTCGGGGACGGTCCGCGCGCCGTTGTCGACGTGCGCCTCGATGTCCCGGTGGTTCACCGCCCAGCAGTGGCAGACGATCACGAGCCCCTCCTACCGCCGGCCGACCGTTCGGACCGGTGGTGTGCGAACTGCGGTTTAGGTTGCCCTAACACGCCGGATACGTCAAGCCGTCCTTCGTCACCACAGGAGGCTTGCCAACGCGACAGCGATGGTGTTAGGACTACCTAACACCTCTCCGGGCCGGACCAGCGTTGAGGGGCGCTGGCCCGGCCCGGAGGCGTGAGCGGTCCCGGCTCAGCCGAGCTCGGCGAGCAGGCCGTAGAGCGGGTCCTCCGGCCCTCGGCGCCCGAGGGTGTCGGTCGGGGGGATGGGCCAACGGGAGCCCTCCACCGGGGCGGTCACCCACTCGGTGGTGGCGATGCGACGGGCGATGCGCCACGGGCCGCCGTCGCGTCGCTCGAGGCGGTCGAGGTAGCGGAACCCGACGGTGAGGTTGCGGCGGGGGTCGGGGTCGTCGCTGCGGTGGTGGGAGATGCCGTAGGTCTCGGCCACCGCGGCGTCGCCGACGACGGTCGACAGGTGGTTGGCCACCAGGTGCATCGTCGAGGCGTAGCGGCCGAGGAGGCGGAAGGCCCACTCGACGAACTCGTCGATGGTGCCGTCGAACGCCCCGTGGGTGTCGGTGGCGTCGGGGTGGTAGCAGCTGCGCACCAGCGCCTCGTCCATGCGGTCGATGCCGCGGCAGTAGCGCAGCACCACCTCGTGGATCGCCTGCTTGTCGAGCAGCTCGGCCAGCGCGGCCGACCCCGGGTCGAGTGGCGCGGAGGGAGTCACGTCTACGGAGCGTAGGTTGCTGGTATCAAACACGGAGAGCCTTCGCGCGGGCGACCACGGGCACCGTGCCCGTCGGCGGTCGGCATCCGGCTCCCGAGGAGCGAGCGTGCCCGTCCCCGCCACCGTCACCCCGACCGCCACGGCCAGCCTGCTGGCGTCGTCGCGGCGCGCGTGGACCTCGGCCCGCGACGCCCTCGGTCGGCTCCCGTGGACCGTCCGCCTGGCGGTGCTGCTCGGCGGCGCCACGGTGGTGGCCCGGGCTCCGGGCCTCGTCTACAACGGCATGTTCGACCGCGACGAGGCCTACCTCACGGTGATGGGCGACGTCATGGCCAGGGGCGGCACCCTCTACGTCGACGTCGTCGATCGCAAGCCCCCGCTCGTCCCCCTCGCCTACGAGGTGGCCCGCCAGCTCAGCGTCGACATGCGGGTCGTGCGGCTGCTCTGCGCGCTGATGGTGCTCGCCAACGGCGTCCTCGTGGCGCTCCTGGTGCGGCGCCTCAGCCGCTCACCCCGTGCCGCCGCGGCCGCCGGCCTGCTCGCGGTGCTGGGCACGGCCTGGTTCCTCCCCGCCGACGCCCAGGCCGCCAACTTCGAGCTGTGGGGCCTGGCCCCGGCCACCGGTGCGGTGCTGGCGGCGATCGTCGCCCGCGAGGACCGGGAGCGGTCGTGGCGGTGGTTCGTCCTCGCCGGCGCCCTCGTGGCGGTGGCCGCGCACGCCAAGCAGCCCTACGTGGCGGTGGCGGCCCCGGTGGCGTGGGAGGCGTGGCGGGTCGGGCGGGACCGCACCGGTCGTGCCACGAACGTGGTGGCGGTGGCCGGTGGCGCCCTGCTCGCCACCCTGCCGCTGGTCGCGGTCGTCGACCTCGGGGACCTGGCCCGGTGGGCCTGGGCCGACAACGGCGACTACCTCGACGGCGGCCTCTCCATGGTGCGGGCGTTCGGCGTGGGCGTGGGCCTCACCGTCGTGTTCCTCTGCTTCCACGCCCCGCTGCTCTACGGGTTCTGGGCCGCGGTCAGCCGCCGGGTGCGCCTCGACCCGACGGTGGTGGTGTGGACCCTCGCCTCCCTGGCCGTCGTGCCGATCGGCCTGCGGTTCTTCGGGCACTACTACCAGCAGGTCGTCCCGCCCCTCGCCGTCCTCACCGGCGTGGCCCTGGCCACCGCGCCCCGGTCGGCCTGGCGGACGGTGGCGGGCGGTGCCGCGGTGGCGACGACCGTGCTGCTGGGACTGTCCTTCGTCCACCGCCCCGACCTGACCGACTTCACCGCCGTCGGCCGCTACGTCCAGAGCACCACCGATCCGGGGGACCGCATCCTGGTCTGGGGCGCCCTGCCCGACGTGTACGTCTCCGCGCAGCGGGCCCCGGCAGGCGTCTTCCTGCACGACGGGTACCTCACCGGCAACTGGGCCAGCCGTGAGGAGGTGCTCGACCCCTCGGTGGTCGGCGAGGAGCCGTACCGCGAGCGGTGGGCCATGTTCTTCGCGGACGTGATCGCCGACCCGCCCGAGGTGATCATCGACGCCGCCCGGCCCGGCACCGACTGGGAGGGCTACTCGCCGGCCAAGTACCCGCTCGGGTTCCTGCTCCAGCAGTGCTACCAGCAGGTCACGGTGCTCGACGGGTTGCCCGTCTGGGCACGGGACCACTCGGCCTGCCCCGCACCCTGAGGCCGCGCGGACCTTCCCGGTCCACTCCCTCCCGTTCCTCTGGGGATCCGGGACGCTCGAGGGTCCAGATCGGTGACGGGACGGGAGGGGGCGACGGTGAAGGTGTCCGGGGCGTCAGTCGACGGCGGTGGTGCCTCCGTCGACGATGAACGACTGGCCGGTGATGAACGACGCCCCGCTGCTCAGCAGGAACGCCACCGGCTCGCCGATCTCGCGGGGCTCGCCGAGCCGGCCGAGGGGGGCGGCGGACTCCATGTCCTTGCGGAGCTCGGCCACGGTGAGGGCCGGCGCCAGCATCGGGGTCTCGATGTAGCCGGGGCACACCGCGTTGACCCGGACGCCCTGTGGACCGAGGTGCTGGGCCATCGACCGCACGGTGCCGAGCATCCCCGCCTTCGAGGCGCAGTACGCGGGGATGGCCGCGTTGCCGATCCAGCCCTCGATGGAGGAGATGCCCACCACGGCCGAGCCGGGGTTTGCGGTGAGATCAGGCAGCAGGGCCTGCACGAGCAGGGGGAAGGCGGTGAGGTTGATCGACAGGACGAAGTCCCACACCTCCCGGGTGATCGAGCCCACCGGCTCGACCTGCACCGTGCCCGCCGCGTGCACCAGCCCGCCGATGGGGCCGACCACGGCGCGACTGCGCTCGATGGCGTCGGGGTAGTTGCCGGCGTCGCTCACGTCGACGCCGAGGCCGATCGCCGCCACCCCGAACCGGGAGGCCAGGTCGGCCGCGGCGCCCTCGGCCGCCTCTGCGTTCAGGTCCCAGAGGGCGACGTTGCGCCCCTGCTCGGCGAGGGCGGTGGCGCTGGCCAGGCCGATGCCGGACGCCCCACCCGTGACCACCACCGCGGTCGTCGTCGTGTTCCCCATGTGCTCCCCCTCGGGTCGTGCGGGCCGGTGCGGCCCGGGTTCGGTGCTGCGAGATCCTGCAGTGACTGTGTGGTCCTGCGGGCCCGACCTCTCGGCGTCGCCGAGCTCAGGCGCCGCGTGCGGCGAGCTCGTCGAGGTCGGCGAGCATCTCCTCGGTGAGCGCCAGCTCGTCCTCCATCCGGCGCCGCGACCACCGTGCCACGAGCGCGGGATAGGCCCAGCCGGGCTGGTGCGTCGCCGTCTCCTCGGAGTGGCGGGCCACCTCGAGCTCGGCCCGCAGGGTGGCCTGGTGGGCGAGCACCTGCTCCCGGAGCCGGTCGGCTGGCGCCAGGTGGCCCAGCCAGAGCCGCAGCATGAGGCCGTGCTTGAGCACGGTCGGCTCGGCCCCGGTCTCGAGCTGCCAGCGCTCGAGGGCCTCCCGGCCGGCCGGGGTGATGGCATAGAGGCGCTTGCCCCGCACGTCGTCGCGAGCGACCACCCGGCTCTCGACGAGGCCCAGCTGCTCGAGCCGGCGCAGCTCCGCGTAGATCTGGCTGGTGGCCGGGCTCCAGTAGAAGAACCGCAGGATGGCGTCGGCCCACTGCTTGACGTCGTAGCCGGAGAGCTCGCGGTCGAAGCTGAGCAGGCCCAGCACCGCCCACGCCGTGGCGGGGATGGCGGGCAGCCCCTTCTCCTCGGCGGCGGTGGCGGTCACCGACCCATCCCACCACAGGGCCCGAGGCCCTTCAACCAGTCCTAGTCCGAACCGGACGTCGAGGCATTGGCCGCCGACCCGGGGAGGTCAGGTGGCGGGAGGCCACGGGGCGAGCCGGGGCCACGGCATCGCCTCCTCGAGCCGCAGCGCGAGGCGCAGGAGGGTGGCCTCCGACCCGAGACGGCCGGCGAACTGGACCCCGAACGGCAGACCGTCGGCGTCGAGGCCGGCCGGCACCGACATGGCCGGCTGGCCGGTGACGTTGAAGACGCCCGTGAAGTCGGTGAACCGGCCGGCCCGGGTGAACATCGACTGGAGGTCGTCGGCGTCGAGGTAGCCCAGCTCAGGCACCGGCACCGCGATCGTGGGCGTCAGCCAAAGGTCCCACTCGCGATGGAAGACGCCGAGGTCGTGGCTGACCCGCTCGACGTCGATGCCGGCCCGGGCCAGCACGGTGGCCGGCGCCGAGGAGAGGCCCTCGTGGACGGTCCGGGTGAGCGCCTCGAGATCGTCGTCGCGCAGCTCCCGGTCGAGCTCGGCGAGGCGGTCCTCGATGGCGACGGCCGACGCCACGCCCATGATCGTGCTCATGGCGCTGGTGACGAGGGCGGGGTCGTAGGTGGGGGACGCCTCCTCGACGGTGTGACCCATCGAGCGCAGCAGCTCCACGGTCCGCTCCACCGCCGCCACCGCCGCGGGGTGGCCGTCGTTGCCGTTCACCGAGCGGGTGGCGTAGGCGATGCGGAGGGTCTCCGGCGCCGAGGCGAGCGCCGCGGTGAACGAGCCCTCTGGGGGCGGGGCGGGGGAGGCGTAGGCCTCGCCGGCCATGGGACCGGCCACCACGTCGAGGAGGGCGGCGCTGTCGCGCACGGTGCGGGTGACGGCGTGGGCGACGGCCATGGGGTAGACCCCGATGCCGGGGCCGGGCCACGCCGGGGTGCGGCCCCGGGTGGGCTTCAGCCCGAAGAGGCCGCACGAGGACGCCGGGATGCGGATCGAGCCTCCGCCGTCGTTGGCGTGGGCGGCGGGGACGATGCCGGCGGCGACCGACGCCGCCGAGCCGCCCGAGGAGCCGCCGGTGGAGTGGGTGGTGCGCCAGGGATTGCGGGTGGGGCCGTGGGCGAGCGGCTCGGTGCTGGCGTTCTTGCCCAGCTCCGGGGTGTTGGTGTTGCCGAGGATGAGCATCCCGGCGGCCTTGTAGCGGCGGGCCAGCTCGCTGTCGACCGGGGCGATCTTGTCCTTCCAGAGGCGCGAGCCGCGCGTGGAGGGCAGGCCCTCGACGTCGCAGCCGAGGTCCTTCACCAGGAACGGGACCCCGGCGAGCGCGCCCGTGGGTCCGGCATCGGCCTCGGCGAGGGCGGCGTCGAAGCGGTCGGCGATCACCGCGTTGAGCACCGGGTTGCGGGCCTCGATGCGGGCGATGGACGACTCGGCCAGCTCCCGGGCCGTCACCTGCCCGGCGGCCACGAGCGCGGCGAGCCCGACGGCGTCCTCCCGGTCCAGCAGCTCGTCGACGTCACGATCGGCCATCGGCCCTCCAGCGATCCCCCGGGGCCGGCCTCGGTGGCCGGCGTCCGCGCAGCTTGGCACGTCGTCCCGGTCGCGGCCTCCTGCTAGACACGCGGCATGGCTGACGAGGGGGTCCTCACCGGCACGCGGGCCGTGGTGGTCGGCGGCAGCAGCGGCATCGGGCTGGCCACCGCCCGGCTGCTCGCCCGCGACGGCTGCCGGGTCACCATCGCCGGTCGCGACGAGGCCCGCCTCACCGGGGCGGTGGTGGGCCTGGAGGCCGAGGGCCTCACGGTCCACCCGGTGCGGTGCGACACCATGGTCGACGCCGACGTGGTCGCCGCGGTCGAGGCCGCCAGCGAGGGCGACCGGCTCGACATCGCCGTCACCGTCCCCGGGGGCGGCACCCCCGCGGGGGTCCTCGACTTTGACCCCGACCAGTTCAGCGCCGAGGTGAACCGGAACGTCTTCCCCGTCTACAGCCTGCTGAAGCACGCCTGCACCGCCATGACCGGCGGCGGCTCGTTCGTGGCCGTGTCGTCCACCGCCGCGGTGTTCTCCACCCGGGGCCTGGCCTCGTACCGGGCGGGGAAGGCGGCGGTCGACGCGCTCGTCGACGTCGCCGCCGACGAGCTCGGGGAGCGGGGCATCAGGGTGAACTCGGTGCGCCCGGGGCTCACCCGCACCGCCAGCACCGGGGGCATCTTCGCCAACCAGGCCCTGTTCTCCCGCTTCCTCGAGCAGCAGGCCATCCCGCGGGGCGGCGAGGCCGCCGACATCGGCGCCGCCATCCGGTTCCTGGCCGGCCCCGAGTCGTCGTGGATCACCGGCCAGCACCTCACCGTCGACGGCGGCCACACCCTGCGGGCCATGCCCGACATGCGACCGGCCGCCCGAGCCTGACCGGCGTCTGCGCCGGTCCACCGACCCGACCCGATCGTCCCGACCCTCCGACCCGTCCGATCCCCAGGAGCACCCGTGAGCGACCCGACCGCACCCGACGACCTCCCCGGCGGCTGGGGTGAGGCGCTGCGCGACCTGGCCGAGCGCCGGGCCCGGGCCCGGGCCATGGGCGGTGAGGAGCGGCTGGCGAAGCGGGCGGCGAAGGGCCTGCTCGACGCCCGGGCCCGGGTCGAGCGGCTCCTCGACCCCGGGTCGTTCCGGGAGATCGGCACGCTGGTCGGCGACGACATCCCCGCCGACGGCATCGTCACCGGCGCAGGGCTGATCGACGGCCGGCCGGTGATGGTCGGCGCTGAGGACTTCACCACGCTCGCAGGCTCGATCGGGTCGGGGTCGACCTCCAAGCGCTACCGCATCGCCGAGCTGGCGCTCGCCGAGCGGATCCCGCTGATCATGCTGCTGGAGGGTGCCGGCCACCGCGGTGGCGGCGGGGGAGGGCGCACGCCCACCGACCTGCTGATCCAGGCCAAGTGCTCGGGCAAGGTGCCCGTGGTGAGCGGCGTGCTCGGACCGTCGGCCGGCCACGGGGCGCTCATCATCGGCATGAGCGACTTCAGCGTGATGAGCAGCACCGGGGCGGCGTTCACCGCGGGCCCGCCGGTGGTGAAGGAGTCGCTGGGCGAGGACATCACCAAGGAGGACCTCGGCGGTCCCTCGGTGGCGATCCCCAGCGGGCTGATCCACAACCTCGCCCCCGACGACGGGGCGGCCCTCGACGTGATCCGCCACTACCTCGGCTACTTCCCGTCGAGCGCGTGGTCGTACCCGCCCTCGGTGGCGGGCGCCGACCAGGGCTACCGCAGCACCGACGAGCTGCTCGGCATCGTCCCCCGTGACAGCCGGCGGGTCTACGACATGCGCGACGTGCTCGACGTGGTTGTCGACGACGGTGCCTGGTTCGAGGTCCAGCCCGGCTTCGGTCCGGCGATCATCTGCGCCCTCGCCCACCTCGGCGGCGAGCCGGTGGCCGTCGTGGCCAACCAGCCCCGGGTGCTGGCCGGCTCCATCGACGCCGACGCGGCCGACAAGGCGGCGCACTTCATCATGGTGGCCGACTCGTTCCACCTGCCCCTGGTGTTCCTCGCCGACAACCCCGGGATGCTCCCCGGCTCGGCGTCGGAGCAGGCCGGCGTGCTGCGGGCCGGGGCCCGGATGTTCGCGGCCCAGACCCAGGCCTCGAGCCCGAAGCTGCACATGACCCTGCGCAAGGCGTACGGGTTCGGCTCGATGGTGATGTCGATGGTGGGCTTCGACAACCAGTCGGCCACCTTCGCCTGGCCCGGCGCCACGCTCGGCGCCATGGGGGCGAGCGCCATGAGCCGCGCCACCAACGCCGACGTCGACGAGGCCGCCATGCTGCGCGAGGCCGAGCTGCAGGCGAGCTACCGGTCGGCCGGGTCGCTCGGCTTCGACGAGATGATCGATCCCCGCGAGACCCGCAACGTGCTGATCGACGCCCTGCACCGGGCGCTCTGCCGCCGCCAGGTCGCCCCCGAGCCCGTCGCCCGCATCGCCATCACCCCCTAGCCCGCCCTCCTGACCTCTCCGAACTGGTTGGGTCTGGCCGAGCCCCAGGTCGTTGAGACCCAACCAGATCGCCGTGCCTGCAGAACTGGTTGGGGGAGACCGAGCTGGAGGTCGTTGAGACCCAACCAGTTCGCAGGAGGGTGGGCTCGGTCCGCGGGCGCACCTCGTGTGCTGACTAAGGTCGCACAGCGGCGAACAGAGCAGTTCGCCACCGCAGCGCCCCTAGGAGGCTTCATGGTTCTGGCAGCGGACTGGCAGGTCGGTGAGGTCCTCTGGACCTTCATCTGGTTCACCCTGTTCTTCATCTGGCTGTGGCTGGCGATCAGCGTCTTCATCGACGTCTTCCGCAGCCACGACCTCAGCGGTGTGGCGAAGGCCCTCTGGGTCATCTTCATCGCGATCCTGCCGTACCTCGGCGTCCTCGTGTACCTGATCGTCCGGGGCGACAAGATGCGCGTCCACGCCGTCGAGGCGGCCAAGGAGCAGGACGAGGCCATGCAGGAGTACATCCGCCAGGCCGCCGGCACCGCCGCCAGCCCGGCCGACGAGCTGCACCGCCTCGCCGACCTGAAGGAGCGCGGCGTCATCGACGAGGCCGAGTTCCAGCGGCTGAAGGCCAAGGTCGTCGGCAGCTGAACCCCTGGCCGTCAGCCCCGCCTGACGGCCACCTGAACGACACGAACGGCTCGGGCCGGGCACGCGCGACGATCTGCGTCGTGAGCCCGCCCGAGCCGTCGTCGTTCCCGCCCCCCGTCGCCAGCGAGCCGTGGGCCCGCGCCGGTGCCAGCGCCGAGCGCATCGCCGCCCGCATGGGAGAGGCCTTCGACATCGCGGTCGTGCTCGGGTCGGGGCTCGGCGCGGCCGCCGAGCGGCTGGGCGACGAGTCGATGACGATGGCCGAGGCGGGGTTCCCGTCCACGTCGGTCACCGGCCACGCCGGCACGATCCTGGCCGGCACGGTCGGCGGGGCCCGCGTGCTCGTGCTCGCCGGCCGCGTCCACCTCTACGAGGGCCACCACCCCCACGCCGTCGTGCACGGCGTGCGCACCGCCGCCCGCCTGGGGGTGCGACGGCTCCTCCTCACCAACGCCGCCGGCGGCATCCGCCCGGGCCTGCGGGTGGGCGACCTGGTCGCCATCTCCGACCACCTCAACCTGAGCGGCGCCAACCCGCTGGTGGGCAGCCACGACCTGCCCCACCCCCGGTTCATCGACGTCTCGAACCTCTACCCGTTGGCCCCCACGGTGGCCGCGGCCGGTGGGCTGGACACCGGCGTCTACGCCGCGCTCTCGGGTCCGAGCTACGAGACCCCCGCCGAGATCCGCATGCTCGCCACCCTCGGCGCCGACCTGGTCGGGATGTCGACGGTGCTGGAGGCGCTGGCCGCCCACGCCCTCGGCGTCGAGGTCGGGGGCATCAGCCTCGTCACCAACGCCGCCGCCGGGCTGGGCGGTGAGCTCAGCCACGAGGAGGTCACCGAGGTCGGTGCGGCGCGCGCCGGGGCCGTGGTCGACACCATCGAGGCGGTCTGCGCCGCCCTCGCCGGGGACGGCGGAAGCGCCACCGCCCCGGTCGGCGCGGCCCTCCCGACCGACCCGGGCGGTCCGCCCCCGCCGTCGAGCACCGCACCGGTCGTGGTCGCCACGCCCGTCCCCGAGCCGGCCCGGGAGCTCCCGTCGAAGGTCGTGCTCGCCAGCCGTCTCGACCACACCCTGCTGAAGCCCGAGGCCAGCGCCGCCGATGTCGACCGGCTGTGCACCGAGGCCAGCGAGCTCCGGGTCGCGGCCGTGTGCGTGTCGCCCACCCGCATCGCCCAGGTGGTCGAGCGGGCCGCCCGGGAGGCGTGGAAGCCGTGCGCCGTCGTCGGCTTCCCGTCCGGGGCGCACCTCCCGGCGGTGAAGGAGGCCGAGGCCCTCCAGGCGGTCTACGACGGGGCCACCGAGCTCGACATGGTCATCAACCTCGGCGCCGTCGCCGACGGGGCCTGGTCGGTGCTCAGCGAGGAGATCGGCCTCGTGCGACGAGCGATCCCCGCCGGCACCCTCAAGGTCATCCTCGAGACCGCCGCCCTCGAACCGTGGCAGCTCGAGACCGTCGCCCGCCTCGCCCTCGACGCCGGCGCCGACTTCCTGAAGACCTCCACCGGCTTCCACCCCGCCGGGGGCGCCACCACCGAGGCGGTCGCCGCCCTGGCCGCCATCGCGTCGGGCCGGGCCAAGGTGAAGGCCTCCGGGGGCATCCGCGACCTCGACACCGCCCTCGACATGCTGGCCGCCGGGGCCCATCGCCTCGGCACGTCGTCGTCGGCCGCCATCCTCCACGGGCTGGACTGACCGCCGTCGCCGGGCCCGGCCGGGCCCCGGGGGCGGTCGCACTCGTAGGATCGCCCCGTGAGCTACCCCCACCTGCTCTCGCAGGGCGCCATCGGCCCGATGCGGCTGCGGAACCGCATCGTGATGCCGGCCATGGACCAGAACACGTGCGACCAGGGCGAGATCACCGACGCCGTGATCGAGCACTATGCCGCCCGGGCCCGGGGCGGGGTCGGGCTGCTGATCCTGGAGACCTCCGCCGTGGCCTGGCCGGTGGGGGCCACCTCGCTGCACCAGCCCGCCCTGTCCGACGACCGCTTCATCCCCGGGCTGAAGCGACTGGCCGACGCCGTGCACGCCCACGGGGCGCGGATGGTCGTGCAGATCTGCCACCACGGGAAGACCGCGGGCGTCGACGCCATGCAGGACCGGCCCCAGATCGTCCCCTCGGTGCCGCTGCCCCACGACGAGCCCGACATCAGTGCCCTCACCATGGACGAGCTGATGAAGATGGCCGCGCTCACCGGGGGGAAGCGGCCCGTCCAGCGGGAGGCCACCGGCGACGACCTGGCCTGGGTGGTCGACCAGTTCGCCGACGCGTCGGCCCGGGTGCAGGCCGCCGGGTTCGACGGGGTCGAGGTGCACGCCGCCCACGGCTACCTGCTGTCGACCTTCCTGTCGCCCCGCTACAACCGGCGTGACGACGAGTACGGCGGATCGGTCGAGAACCGGGCCCGCCTGCTGGGCGACGTGGTCCGGGCCATCCGTCGCCGCTGCGGCGACGGCTTCGCGGTGATCGTCCGCCTCGACGGCCGGGAGTACGCGGAGGGGGGCATCACCCCCGAGCTGGCGGTCGAGCACGCCCGCCTGGCCGAGGCCGCCGGCGCCCACGCCGTGCACATCTCCGCGGTGTCGCCCAACTCCCTCGGCACGGGCTTCACCGACGGACCCCTGCCCTGGCAGCCCAGCCAGTACGCCCCCCTCGCCGAGCTGGTGAAGCAGTCCGGCGAGGTCTCCATCCCGGTGATCGGGGTCGGTCGCATCTCACCGGAGGCGGCGGAGAAGCACCTGCGCGACGGCGACATGGACTTCGTCGCCATGGGCCGCCAGCTGCTCGCCGACCCGGAGATCCCGGCCCGGCTCCTCGCCGACCGGCCCGATCTCGTCCGCACCTGCATCAACTGCTACGTGTGCGTCGCCCAGAACTTCTGGGACGGCACGCCGGTCTGCGCGGTGAACGCCGAGCTGGGCCACACCGATGAGGGGCCGATCGAGCCGGCCGGCGAGCGGCGCCACGTGGTGGTGGTCGGTGGGGGACCTGGTGGCATGGAAGCGGCGCGGGTGGCGGCCCTGCGGGGCCACCAGGTGACCCTGTTCGAGAAGGGGCCCGAGCTCGGGGGCACGGCCCGCTTCTCCTCGTTGACCACCCCCATGAACGCGGAGCTGGTGCGCTACCTGTCGGCCTCGATCCAGGAGCTCGACGTCGACGTCCGCACCGGCGTCGCCGCGTCCGTCGACGACCTCCGGACGGTCGGCGCCGACGTGGTGGTGGTCGCCACGGGGGCGCGCCGCGAGCGGCCCGCCGTCCCCGGGGCCGACCTCCCCCACGTGCTGTCGGGCGACGACCTGCGGGGCATGCTCACGGGCGACGACCGGTCGGCCCTCGCCCGCCTGCCCGTCCACCGCCGGGCGATGGTCGCCGTCGGGCGTCGCCTCGGCATCCTCTCGGACATGGCTCGGGTGCGGGCGTGGTCGAAGCGGTGGATGCCCGTCGGCAAGCACGTCGTGGTCGTGGGCGGTGGCCTCGTGGGCGTCGAGCTGGCGGAGTTCCTGGCCGAACGGGGCCGGAGGGTGCTGGTGCTCGAGCCCGGCGAGAAGGCCGGCGTCGAGATGGCCCATCCCCGACGGGCCCGTGCCCTGTTCGAGGCCCGGTCCCACGGGGTGGAGCTGATCACCGGTGCCGAGCTGGTGGAGATCCGGCCCGGCGCGGTGACCTACCGGGCGGGCGGGCACACCCGCGACGCGGACGCCGACCACGTGGTGCTGGCCGCCGGGGTGGTGCCCGACCGGAGCCTGGCCGAGCGGCTCGAGGCCGCCGGCTTCGAGGTGCACGTCGTCGGCGACGCCGGCGAGGTGGGGTACATCCAGGGTGCGGTGCGCACCGGCCACCTCGCCGGGCGAGCGGTCTGAGGCGGGTCGAGCCGATCTGAGGCGGGCGATCGGGGCTCGCCGCGCGAGTCGCCTATCCTCCGGTCGCATGGTTCTCGGCGCACTCCTCGGGGTGGTCGCGGGTGTCCTGGCGGTGGGGGGCGTGGCCAAGGTGGTGGGCCCTGACGCCACCGTCCCGATGCTGCGCGCCCTGGGCCTGCCACCGTCTCCGGTGCTGGCCCGCCTCCTCGGCCTCGTCGAGGTCGCGACGGGCGTGACCGCCTTCCTCGTCGGGGGTCGGGTGCTCGCGGCCGCCGTCGCCCTCCTGTTCGTGGTGTTCACCGCCGCGGTGGTGCGGTTGCGGCTCGCCGGCGACGCGGTGTCCTGCGGGTGCTTCGGGCGCTCCTCGGCCCCGCCCACGATGGTGCACGTCGTCGTCGACGCGGTGGCCGCCCTGGTCGGGGTGGCCGCGGCCGTCGCCGACGCTCCCGGGTTCCTCGAGGTTCGGCCCGACCTGCCGGCGGCGGGTGTGCCGCAGCTCCTCCTCAGCGCCCTCGCCGTGTGGCTCGGCGTCGCCGTGCTCACCGTCCTGCCCGAGGCCCTCGTCGCCGCCCGCCGGGTGCCGGCCGACGAGGCCGCCCGCAACGCCCGTGCCCTGCGCACCTTCACCTTGGAGTCGCCTCTCCCGTGAGCCCCTCCGCCCAGCTCGTCGACAAGGTCTCCGGTGTCCTCTCGTCCCGCTTCAGCCGGCGCGGGTTCTTCGCCCGCTCAGCGGTCGTGGGCTCCGCCATCGCCGCCAACCCGGTGACCTACGCCCTCAAGCCCACCGACGCCTACGCCGCGGTCTGCAGCTGCAGCGGCTCGAACTGCGACTGCGGCTCGCTCTGCTGCGACGGCTACACGGAGTTCTGCTGCACCGTGACCGGCAAGAACCAGTGCCCGCCCGGCTCGATCCTCGGCGGGTGGTGGAAGGTCGACGGCTCGGGCTTCTGCAACGGCCCCCGCTACTACATGGACTGCAACTCGCCGACCGGAGCGAACTGCGGGTGCGCCCTCGGCGACTGCAACAACCGCAAGAGCGGCTGCATCAACTTCCGCTACGGGCAGTGCAACCAGCAGATCTCCTACATCGGCCCCATCCTCTGCCGGGTGGTCACGTGCATCGCGCCGTGGGAGATCGACGGCACCTGCACCACGACGGCGCTCTACGACGCCGCCACCGCCTACCACGACCGCCCCTGCCTCCACGCCCAGGACGGCGCCGTCGACCTGATCGACGACGCCCAGGGCGGTGTCCGGGTCGCCGGCTGGGCCATCGACTGGGACACCAAGAACCCGGTCACGGTCACGGTCACGGTCGACGGCCAGACCGCCGGCTCGGCGGTGGCCAACCTCCCCCGCAGCGACATCGCCGCCGCCCGCCCGGGCATGGGTCCCAACCACGGCTTCGACTTCGTCGTGCCGATGGGCGGCGGCACCCACACGGTGTGCGTGTGGGTCCAGAACGTGGGGCCCGCCACCTCGGCCCCGCTCGCGGGCCTCATCGGGTGCCGGACCGTCACCAAGCGCAGCCCGCTCGGCTCGCTCGACACGATCAGCACCGGGAAGGGCACCATCTCGGTCGGGGGCTGGGCGTTCGACCCCGACACCAAGGACCCCATCCCGGTCCACGTCTACATCGACTCCCAGGGCACGGCGATCACCGCCAACCTGCCCCGCCCCGACGTCGACGCCGCCTACGGCGCCGGACCGAACCACGGCTTCGCCGCGACCCTGCCGGCCTCCCCGGGCGTGCACCAGGTCTACGTCTACGCCATCAACGTGGGCGCGGGGAGCAACGTCCTCATCGCCCAGCGCACCGTCGAGGTCGGCATGCCGTTCGGTGTCCTCGAGTCGGTGGTGCCCGCGGGTGGCGGGGTGAAGGTGAAGGGCTGGGCCGTCGACCCCGACGTCAACGGGCCGATCCCGGTGCACGTCTACGTCGGTGGGCGCGGCACGGCCATCACGGCCAACGTGAACCGACCCGACCTCAGCGCGCAGCTGGGCTCCTACGGCACCGTGCACGGGTTCGAGGCCATCGTCCCCGGTCCCCCCGGTCGCCAGGACGTCGCGGTCTACGGCATCAACGACAACGGCCCCAACCGGCTCATCGCCCTGCGCAGCGTCGACGTGCTCAGCGGCTCGCCGTTCGGCCACCTCGACCTGGTGCAGGCCGGGCCGGGCAGCGTCCGCGTGGCCGGCTGGGTGCTCGACCCCGACACCAGCGATCCCATCGACATCCACGTCTACGTCGACAAGGCGGGCACGGCGGTGCGGGCCGATCGCCCCCGTCCCGACATCGAGGCCCTCTACCCCGGCTACGGCGCGGTGCACGGCTTCGACGCCGTCATCCCCGCGCCGTCCGGTTGGCACACCGTGTGCGTCTACGGCATCGACGTCGGCCCCGGCGAGAACCGCGAGCTCGGGTGCCGCATGGTGCTCGTCGGTGGCGACCCGTTCGGCTCGGTCGACGTGGTCCGCGCGTCCGGCGGGATCCTCAGCGTCGGGGGATGGGCGATCGACCCCGACACCAAGGACCCCATCGACGTGCACGTGTACGTCGGGAGCAACGGGCGGGCCGTCCGCGCCGACCGCCCCCGCTCCGACATCGGCGCCGTCTTCCCGGCCTACGGGCCCGACCACGGCTTCGCGGCGAGCTTCGCCATCCCTCCGGGCACCCACCAGGTCTGCATCTACGCCATCGACCAGGGCCTCGGTGAGAACCGGCTGCTGGCCTGCCGGACGGTGACCGCATGACCGTCCTCGTCGTCCTGCTGGCGCTGGTGGTGGCGCTGCTCGCGGTGCTCGTCATCGGCCTCCTCCGCAGCCACGCCGAGATCCTCCGCCGCCTGCACGAGCTCGGCGCCGGGATCTACGACGGTGAGGAGGGCACCACGGTCCAGCCCACCCAGGGCGTCCGCACCCCGGTCGAGCTGCGCACCCGTCCCGGCGTGCCCGAACCCCGCTCGGTGGAGGGGATGGTCGCCACCGACGCCCACGACATCACCGGCCTCACGCCGCTCGGCGGCGCCGCCGTCGCCGGGGTGGTGGGCACCGGCCACACCACCCTCCTCGCCTTCCTCTCCAGCGGGTGCGGCACCTGCGCCAACTTCTGGCAGGCGTTCGGCGATGGTGCCGGCACCCGCCTGCCCGGCAGCGACACCCGCCTCGTGATCGTCACCAAGGGCCCCGAGGCCGAGAGCGTGTCCGCGGTGGCGGCCCTGGCCCCGCCGGGGATCACCACGATCATGTCGAGCGAGGCGTACGAGGACTACTCCGTGCCCGCCAGCCCGTACTTCATCCTGGTGGACGGGCCGTCCGGCCGGATCTTCGGGGAGGGCGCCGCCGGCACCTGGGAGCAGGTGGCCACCCTCCTCGGCCAGGCCGCGGCCGACGCCGGGCTGGCCATCGACGGATCCCCCCTGCGCCGCTCGGCGCCCGACGGACGCCTCACCGGGCCCGAGCGGGCGGCCCGGGCCGACGCCGACCTCCTGGCCGCGGGCATCGGGCCCGGCCATCCGAGCCTGTACCCGGACCAGCTCGTCGGCGGGCCCGACGCCGCGCTGCCCCTGACCGACGGTGCCCCCGGCCGCCCCGACGCCGGCGCCGACCGCTAGAGGAGCACGATGCCGACCCTCAAGGCCCACGGCCTCGCCGTCACCCCTCCCAGCGGCTGGGACGCGGAGATCTACACCCGCGACCGCGACCCGCGGATCATGACCCCGCAGGGGATGCAAGAGGTGGTGCCGCCGATCGCGCACGTCGCCAACTTCGGCCTTCCCCCCAACCGGGGAGACTTCGGCGGTGGAGCGGTCGAGCTCATGGAGTCCGGCGCCGTGTTCGTGGCGCTGATCCAGTACGACCAGGCCGACGTCGACACCGCGCTGTTCCGGGGCAAGGGCATCCCGTGGCCGCTGTCACCCGACGAGTTCGACCCGAACAACCTCCAGCGCGCGTTCGCCGGCCAGTCCGGGGTCCAGCGGTTCTTCGTCGCCGGCGGCCGGCCCTTCTGCCTGTACGTCGTGCTGGGCAGCCACCGGCTGCGGGCCACGCTGGTGCGCGAGGTCAACGCCGTCCTCGAGAGCATCACCTTCGACTGAGACCCGGCCGACCCGCGCCGGTCCGGCCAGCCGGGAGCGCGGTCGGGGGGATAGCGTCGGCCGTGCATGGGCACCTTCGACGAGGTCTACGAGCGGAGCCTGACCGACCCCGAGGGGTTCTGGGGGGAAGCGGCCACCGCCATCCACTGGGACGCCCCTCCCGAGCGGGTGCTCGACTCCTCGAACCCCCCGTTCCACCGGTGGTTCCGCGGCGGGCGGCTGAACACCTGCTTCAACGCCCTCGACCGGTGGGTCGACGGTGGTGACGGGATCGACCAGCTCCGGGGCGACCAGCTCGCCCTGATCCATGACAGCCCGGTGACCGGCTCGGTCACCACCTACACCTACGCCGAGCTGCGCGACCTGGTGGCCCGGGCCGCGGGCGCGCTCGCCGGCCTCGGGGTGGCGCGGGGCGACCGCGTGGTGATCTACATGCCGATGGTGCCGGAGGCGGCGGTGGCGATGCTCGCCTGCGCCCGGCTCGGCGCGATCCACTCGGTGGTGTTCGGCGGCTTCGCGCCCCACGAGCTGGCCATCCGCATCGACGACGCTCGCCCCAAGGTGGTGGTGTCGGCCAGCTGCGGCATCGAGGGCAGCCGGGTCATCGAGTACAAGCCGCTCCTCGACCGGGCCCTCGACCTCGCCGGGTCGGGCGCCCCCGAGCACTGCGTCGTCCTCCAGCGCCCGAAGGCCGAGGCGACCCTCGTCGCCGGGCGCGACCACGACTGGCAGGAGCTGGTCGGCGCCGCCGAGCCCCACCCCTGCGTGCCGGTGGAGGCCACCGACCCGCTCTACGTGCTCTACACCTCGGGCACCACCGGCAAGCCGAAGGGGGTGGTGCGCGACAACGGCGGCCACGCCGTGGCCCTGCGGTGGAGCATGGCCAACGTCTACGACGTGGCACCCGGCGAGGTCTTCTGGGCCGCCAGCGACGTGGGCTGGGTGGTGGGCCACAGCTACATCGTCTACGCCCCGCTCCTGTCCGGCTGCACAACCGTGATGTACGAGGGGAAGCCGGTGGGCACGCCCGATCCCGGTGCCTTCTGGCGGGTCGCCGAGCAGCACGGGGTGTCGGTCCTGTTCACCGCGCCCACCGCCCTGCGGGCCATCAAGAAGGAGGACGCGGCCGGCACCCACCTGGCCGGCCACGACCTGTCCGGGCTGCGGTCGCTCTTCCTGGCCGGGGAGCGCACCGATCCCGACACCTACGAGTGGGCGGTCGAGCTGCTCGGCATCCCGGTGATCGACCACTGGTGGCAGACCGAGACCGGGTGGGCGGTGGCGGCCAACTGCCTCGGCGTCGAACCGCTGCCGGTGAAGGCGGGCTCGCCCACCCGACCGGTCCCCGGGTACCGGGTGGAGATCCTCGACGAGATGGGTGCCGAGGTCGCCCCGGGCCACGAGGGATCGATCGCGGTCCGCCTGCCGTTGCCACCCGGGTGCCTGTCGACGCTGTGGAACGACGACGCGCGGTTCGTCTCCTCCTACCTGTCGACCTACGACGGCTACTACCTCACCGGCGACGGCGGGCGCATCGACGAGGACGGCTACCTCTTCGTGATGGGTCGCATCGACGACGTCATCAACGTGGCCGGCCACCGGCTGTCGACGGGGGCGATGGAGGAGGTGCTCGCCACCCACCCGGCGATCGCCGAGTGCGCCGTCATCGGCGTGGCGGACCAGCTCAAGGGCCAGATGCCGCTGGGCCTGGTCGTGCTGAAGAACGGCGTCGAGGCCGATCCCGCCGAGCTCGAGCGCGAGCTCGTGCAGCTGGTGCGCGACGAGATCGGGGCGGTGGCCTCGTTCAAGCGGGCGGTGGTGGTCGCCCGCCTCCCGAAGACCCGCTCGGGGAAGGTGCTGCGGGCCACCATGCGAGCCATCGCCGACGGCCGTGACTACGCGGTGCCGTCCACCATCGACGACCCCGCCGTCCTCGACGAGATCGGCGCCGCCCTCGATCGCTCCTGATCCCGCCCTCCTCCGAGGCCGCCCACCTCCCATTCCTGTGGAGGTTTCGGCACCTATGGGGCCCGAAACCTCCACGAGAACGGGGGTCAGGAGGCGAGGGAGGCCTCGAGGGTGATGGTGGTGCCGGCGAGGGCCTTGCTGACCGGGCAGCCGACCTTGGCCTCCTCGGCCAGGCGCAGGAAGTCGGCCTCGTCGATGTTCGGCACCACGCCGACCACCGTGAGGTGGCTCCCGGTGATGCCCTCGCCGGGCTGGAACGTGACCGCGGCGGAGACCCGCAGCTCGTCCGGGGTGTGGCCCGCCTTGGCCAGGGCGTTGGAGAACGCCATGGAGAAGCAGCTCGAGTGGGCGGCGGCGATGAGCTCCTCGGGGCTGGTGCGCCCGTTCGGATCTTCGGCGCGCGAGGCCCAGGTGACGTCGTAGGTGCCGAGGCCCGACGACTCGAGCGAGACCCTCCCGGCACCTTCGAGCAGCGAGCCGTTCCAGGTGGTGGTGGCGTTGCGGGTCGTGGCCATGGGTGCCTCCTGGCGTCAGCAGCGAGGTGCCGATGGTCGCACGGTCGGGCCGGCGCCGCTCAGCCGAACGGCTGCACCCCGCCGTCGCTGAGGGCGGCGACCGCGAAGATCACGAGGATCACGCCCTCGGCGGCGACCAGCGCGAGCCGGAACGGGTCCGGCTTCACCGGGCAGCGACGGGCGGTGAGCGCGGCGCCCTCCTGGGCCTGCAGGACCAGCCGCAGGCCCTGGGCCCCGACGAGCGCGGCCTGGGCGGCGACGCCCCAGCGACCGAACACGGCGAAGAGGGCGACGAGGCCGAGGGCGAAGGCGGCGAAGCCGGCGTCGAGCGTCGGAGGAGAGACGAGGGAGGTGCCGAGCGTGCCACCAGCCCCGTCGTCGTGGCGCCCTCCCACGATGGCGGCCAGCAGGGTGAGGATGCCGCCCGCGCCCACGGAGAGGAGGGCGACCGGCAGCACGGCGTCGACGGGTGACTGGGTGGCCAGCTGGTTGAAGCCCACGACCACCCCGAACGCGGTGACCAGCTCGGCCGCCACGAGGGCTGCCGCGCCCACCGGGGACGGGTGGGCCCTCGGGGAGAGCTCGCACCCGTCGGTGGCCGGGACACCGTCGACCGGCACCGCAGGGGCGTGCCGTTCGGTGGTCGGAGCGGTCTCGGCCATGGGGCGAGCATGCCACGGGCACGCCCGGGGATCCCGGCGAGATGGCGGTCAGGAGCGACGCAGGAGGTCGCGCCACGAGCGCCGGGGCGCCAGCTCCCGGGCCCGGGCGGCGCGGAGGCGCTCGGCCCGGAGGTCGTCGACCTCTCGGTCGTCGAGGGGGGTGAGGGCGTCGGCACCCACGACCCAGCCCAGGAGGAGGTCGGCGAGCCGGGGGTTGCGGGCGAGCACGGGCCCGTGCAGGTAGGTGCCGACCACCCGGCCGCACACCACCCCCTCGGAGCCGTCGCCGTTGCCCTCGCCGACCTCGACCGCGCCCAGGGCGGTGCTCGACGGGCCGGGCAGGGTGCGCCCGGCGTGGTTCTCGAACCCGGTGAGCTCGCCGAGGTCGATGGTGGCTCCCGGCCGGTCGGGATCGGGCACGCGGGCGGGTCCGGTGAGCAGCTCCCCGACGGCGCGGGGCCGGTCGACGCGGACGGTCTCGCAGTCGAGCAGGCCGAGGCCCGGCACGTCGGCGCCGGTGGCGTCGGGGAACCGGTGCCCGAGGATCTGCATGCCGGCGCAGACCGCCAGCACGACGGCCCCGCGGTCGACCGCCCGGTGGAGGGCCCGGCTCCGGTCCAGCTCACGGGTGGCCTGCACCTGCGGGCCGTCCTCGCCGCCGCCCACCAGGTAGAGGTCGCATGAGTCGGGCGCGGCCTGGCCGGCCGCCACGGTGACGACGTCGACGGGGATGCCGCGCCAGGCCAGCCGCTGGGTGAGCACGACGGCGTTGCCGCCGTCGCCGTAGGTGCCGAGGAGGTCGGGGAACAGCACCCCGACGCGGACGGCCGACTCGCGGGTGGCACTCACCGGGGACCACCCACCATCTCGAGGTACTCCTGGAAGGCGGTGTAGTTGGCGGCCACGTCGATGATGGCCCCGGGCCGGTGTCCCTCGGCCTGCGCCGCCCGGGCCACGGCGTCCTCCACGCCCTCGACCGTGACGTGGTCGACCCCGGCGTAGCGGAGGCGGACGGCGAGGTCGTGGCGGCGCTCGCCGGTGGCGACGACGAGCCGACCGGCGAGGCGCTCGTACTCGACGTCCCACAGCCAGGAAGGGTCGTGGCCGTCGGCGATGCGGGCGTTGATGGCCACCACCACGGGCGCGGGGGCGGGGGTGAGCATGTCGATGGCCTCGTGCCACCCGGCAGGGTTCTTGGCGAGCAGCAGCCGCACCGGGTGCCCGCCGAGGCGGGCGACGCGGTAGCGGCCGGCGACCTCCTGCACCTGCCCGAGCGCGGCGCCGGCGGCGGAGGGATCGGCACCGAGGGCGGTGGCCGCGGCGAGGGCGAAGGCGGCGTTGACCCGGTTGACCCGTCCCGGGAGGGACAGGGCGACCTCCAGCCGACCCGAGGGGAGGGTGACGCCGGCGTCGTCGACCGTCACGTGGGGCTCCGGTCGGGCCAGGTCGCAGGCGGTGCAGCGCCAGTGGCCGGCCTCGAAGGCGATGCGCCCGGTGCAGCTGGGGCAGCCGGCGGCGTCGGCCGTCCAGTCCTGGCCGGTGCCCACCCACACCACCTCGGGGGCGACCTGGGCGGACCACACCACGAGCGGGTCGTCGGCGTTGGCGACCACACGCTCCGGCGGGGTGGCGGTGAGCGCCCGCCGCCAGCGCTCGGCCAGCTTGCGCACCTCCTGCGAGCGGTCGAGCTGGTCGCGGCTGAGGTTGAGCAGGACGAGCGTGCCCGCCCCGGTCTGGGCCAGCACCTGCTCGACCCAGCGCTCGTCGACCTCGAGGACGGCGGTGGCGGCGGGGTCGGCGGGTCCGAGAGCGGCCACGATGCCCGGGGTCATGTTGGCGCCGAGGGAGTTGGACACCACCGGGCGATCGGTGCCGAGAGCGGCGCCGAGGAGGCGGGTGGTGGTGGTCTTGCCGTTCGTGGCGCTGACGAGCACGACCTCGCGGCCCCGGGTGAGGTGGCGCAGCAGATCACGGTCGACGAGGAGCGCGGCCCGTCCGCCGATGACGCTCCCCGAGCCGAAGTGCACCAGCTGGGAGGCACCGGCGACGGCTCGACCGGTGGCCACGGCGAGGCGCGACCGGGCCGGCAGCGCGGCGGAGGGGGAGGGGTGGGCGGCGGACACGTCGCCCGGATGCTATCGGCGGTGCCGCCCGCGTCCCGTGCCGCGCCCGGGCGCCGGAGGTCACGGCGCTAGGTTGCCGCCGTGCCCTCGTCCCCGAGCCCCGCGCCCGCCGAGGCGGGACCCCGGCGCCTCTGGTCGGTGGCCGTCCTGTTCGGTGTCGTGTCCGCCCTCGTGCTCGGCGGGATCGTGGTGCTGGCCACCCGGTCGAACTCCTCGTCCGGGGTTCGAGGGTCAGGCACCGACGCCAGCCGCGACCTCGCCACGGAGGCCGGGTCGGGCGGCGAGGACCCCGCACCGGTCGACGTCGTCCTGCTCGGCGACTCCATCACCGAGCAGGCCGACCCGCTCCTGGCGGCGCGGCTGGGTGCCGACCGGTCCGTCTGGATCGACGGGCGCAGCGGCTTCACGGTCGTCGAGCAGATGCCGGCGGCGCAGCAGGCGGCCCGCCTCGACCCGGCCCAGGTCGTGGTGAACCTGGGCACCAACGACGTGACCCGACGCTACGAGCCGGTCGACTCGGTGGCTCGGCTGCGGGCGATGCTCGACCTCTTCCCGGGGGCTCGCTGCCTCCACGTCGTCACCCTCGCGGAGCGGATGGTCTACGGCAGGCAGGACATGGGCGCCCCCGCCCAGGCGTTCAACGAGGAGCTTCGGGCCCTCGCCGCGACCGACCCCCGGGTGACGGTGATCGAGTGGGAGCAGGCCCTGCGCCGGGAGGAGGCGGCGGGGACCCCGCCGGAGGACCTCCTGTACGACACCATCCACCCCACCGACCGGGGCAAGGAGCTCCTCGCCGACCTGTACGCCGACGCCCTGGCCGACTGCCCCGTCGGGTGACCGCGCCGGCCGCTCAGAGGTAGGCGCGCGCCGCCGACCGCACCGCGGACGGGTAGCCGCCTCCGAAGAGGGCGGCGTGCACGAGAAGGGGCGCCAGCTGCCAGAGCCGGACGCGTTCGGCGGCGCCCTCGGCGAGCGGGTGCGCCTCCTCGTAGGCGGCGTAGGTGCGCTCGTCGACGCCGCCGAACAGGCGCAGCATCGCCAGGTCCACCTCCCGGTGGCCGGCGTGGGCCGCGGCGTCGACCAGCCACGGACGACCGTCGGCGCCGGCCACCACGTTGCCGCTCCAGAGGTCGCCGTGAAGCCGGGACGGCGGTTCGTCGGGGCCGACCAGCTCGGGAAGGCGCTCGACGACGCGGTCGACCAGCGCGACGGTGGCGGGGTCGAGGTGCCCGGCCTCGGCGGCCAGGCGGGCGAGGGGGCGGAGCCGGCGCTCGCCGTAGAACGAGGCCCAGTCGGAACTCGGGCGGTTGTCCTGGGGGAGCGGACCGCACCAGGTGGTGCGGCCGAGCCCGAAGCCCTCGGTCGTGGCGCGGTGGAGGGCGGCCAGACCCCGGCCCAGCCGTTCCCCGTCGACGGGTGCGCGAGAGGTCGGGACCCAGGCCAGGACGAGCAGGCGCAGCCCGTCACCGCCGGGGCCGCTCGGGGTGAGCGGCGTGACCGGCACGCTCGGGCGCCGGTTGGGGAGAGCGTCCCCGTCGAGCGGGTCGACGTCGTCGTCGACCACCGCCAGCACCTCCGGCACCTGCACCGGCCACGCCTCGTCGTCCCGGAGCCCGGGACCGAGGCCGAGCCCGGCGGCCAGGCCCTCACGCAGCCAGGCCAGCCCGGCCGCTTCGGCGGCGAGCAGGCCGGGGTGGCCCGCCACCGACTTGGCGAACACCGAGCGGCCGTCGTCGAGCACGAACCGGCCGGCCCGGCCCACGTCCCCGCCGCCGACCGCCACCACGGCGGTGACCCGGGCGCCGCAGGCCCGGCCCACGGCGTCGCGGAGGTCGTCGACGGCCATCGGCTCAGGCGGCGCCGTCGACCAGCAGCTCCCGGCGCACGTGGTCGAGCAGGCCCCGGCAGGCGGCCTCGATGAGGTCGAACACCACGACGAACCCCTCCGGCCCCCCGGCCCATGGGTCAGGGACCTCCCCGCCCCACCGGTCGTCGGGGGCGAGGGCAGGGTCGAACTCGCGCAGCAGCCGGATCCGGGGCCGAAGCTCCGGCTCGGGGGTGCGGTCGAGGAGGTCCGCCAGGTTGGCCCGGTCCATGGCGAGCACGAGGTCGTAGGCGTGGGCGTCGCCGGGCCGGAACGTGCTCGCCCGGGAGGTCAGCTCGATCCCCCGACGGCGGGCCTCCGCCCGCGCCCGGGAGTCAGGGAGCTCGCCTCGGTGCCAGTCGCCGGTGCCGGCGCTGTCGACCTCGATGCGGTCCTGGAGCCCGGCCTCGGTCACCAGCGCCGCCATCACCCCCTCGGCCGTGGGCGAGCGGCAGATGTTGCCGAGGCAGACGAAGCAGAGGCGCACGGGCTGGATGTCGGCCATGGGCTGAGTCTGCCCGCTCGGAGTCGCCCGCACGCGTCCGCGCGGCTAGACCAGGCCCGTCGGCGTGACCCGCCGACCGCATCGACGAGGAGGGGCAGTGGACGACTTCGGGTCTCGCACGGGCGTGGCGCTGGTCACCGGCGGCACGGGTGGCATCGGCGCTGCGATCTGCCGGATGCTCGCGGAGCGGGGGAGCGACGTTGCCTTCACCTACCGGTCCAACGCCGACGCGGCCGCCGCCCTCGAGGGCGAGCTGACGGCCGCAGGCGCGACGACGACCTCCACCGCCGTGGACCTTGCCGACGAGGCGGCGGCGCTGGCCCTGGTGGAGGCGACGGTCGATCGCTTCGGGGGGATCCACACGCTGGTGCACGCCGCCGGTCCCCACGTCCCCCAGGTGCACCTCAGCAAGGTCTCGCCGGCCGAGTACCGGGCCCAGATCGAGGGTGAGGCGGTGGCGTTCTTCAACGTGCTCCAGCCGGCGCTGCCGGCCCTCCGCCAGGCGCACGGTGCCATCGTGGCCGTCACCACCGCCGCGACCCGCCGCTACCCGGTGCGCGACGGCCTGTCGTCGGGCACGAAGGGGGCGGTCGAGGCGGTGGTGCGCGCGGTGGCGGCCGAGGAGGGCCGCTTCGGGGTGCGGGCGAACGTCGTCGGGCCGGGCATGCTCACCGACGGCATGGCGGCCCGCCTCATGGCGTCGGGCGACCTCGACGACGCCGCCCTCGAGGTGACCCTGCGCAACATCCCCCTGCGCCGCTTCGGTGACGCGGTGGACATCGCCGAGGCGGTGTGCTTCCTGGCCTCCGACCGGGCCGACTTCATCAGCGGACAGATGCTCGACGTCGACGGGGGCTACGGGGTCTGACCGGGCGCGCCGTGGCCCCCTGTGGGGGTGGGTCCGGTAGCATTCCCGCCATGACGCCGCCGGAGATGGCCCGCTCCGCCGCCTCACCGACCGGCACCACCGTCGGAGGGGTCACGGGGGGAGTGCTGCGCACCGACCTCCTGCACCGCCACCTGGCGGCGCGGGTCGCAGCGGCGAGGGAGACCCTCGAGATCCTCGAGGCCCGCGACCCCTCGGCCGACGAGCGGCTCGTGCAGCGGTTCGGGTCCCTGGTGGCCGAGGCCCAGCAGGTCCTCGCCGCCGAACGCGCCGCCGCTGCCCGCGACGACATCGCCCGCCTCCGGGCCGCCGAGGTGGAGGCCACGCTCCTCGTGGCCTCGGCCCGGATGGACGCCCAGCGGATGGCCGCCGTGGCGCACGCCCTGCGCGAGGCCCCGGTGGCCCGTCCCACGCCGACCACCGAGCCCGTGGCCGAGCCGGAGGCGGCCGATCCCGTCGTCGACGTGCGCGACCACGAGGCGGAGGCTGACGTCGTGGTCGACCTCTCCGACACCTCCGCCTCGGAGGCGGCCGCGCCATGACCGCCCCCGGGCCCGTCGGTCCTGCGGTGCCCGCCGCACCCACGGACCCGCGTGAGCTCGCCCTGCACCTCGAGATCTGCCGCATGCAGGCCGAGCTGGAGGGGCTCGAGGAGCACATCCGCCAGGTGGAGGCCGCCCGGTCGGAAGGCCGCCACGGCTACGACCCGTTCGTGGAGCGGGCCGAGGAGCTGATGGAGCGGATGGTGGCCTCGCTCTACGTGTCGGGCCGCAGCGAGATCGCGGCCGCGCGCGCCGCCACCGACGAGCGGGCCGAGGCCCTGCTCGAGGACGCCCGCCAGCGGGCCCAGGCCATCCTCGCCGAGGCCCGGGCCGAGCTCGCCACCGCCCTGCTCGAACGGGCCGAGGCGATCGAGGACCCCACCGCGGAGCACGTGGTCGATCTCACCGACGGGGCCGGGGCGGTCGAGGACGTCGTCGACCAGCGGTCCGTGGACGCCGACATCGTCGTCGCCGAGGACCCCGACGCCGTCGTCGACGCGCGGGACGTCCTGCCGGTCGACGCCGAGTCGGTCGACACCGAGCTGGTCGACGCTGAAACGGTCGACGTCCTGCCGGTCGACACGGAGCCGGTCGACGACGAGGCCGACGCCGAGGTGGCGAGCCCCGACCCGTCCCTGCTCCTGCCGCCCCCGCCTCCGGCGCCCTCCGCCGCAGGCCAGGTCGATCTGTGGCTGACCCCTCCGGCGGAGCCCGTGTCGCTCCCGCTCCTGCCCCCGCCCGGGGCGGCGTCCGAGCTGCCGGGCGAGACACGGTCAGAGGTCGACGAACCCACCCCCTCCGCGGTCGAGATCGAGACGGCTCGCACCGACGCCGCCTTCGACGCCTGGCTGGCGGTCGGCCCCCCGGTCTCCGAGGCGGACCGTGCCGAGACGGGCGAGGCGATCCCCGGCCTGGCGGACCTCGGCGACGAGGACGGTCCTCGCCGACCGGCGTGGGTGAGGCCGGTCGAGGCGGCGATCGCGCTGGGCACGGTCGCCCTCGCCGTCGTCCTCCTCCTGCTGCTCGTCGGCTGACGGTCCCGGCCGGGCCTCAGGCCGCGTCGTCGGCGCGCTCGTCGTCGGCACGCTCCTCGAAGGACCCCGCCACCGCCCACGACAGCGTGCGGAGCAGCACCCGGGCGGCGGGGCGCACCACCACCGGATCGACGCCCGGCAGCAGCGGCAGCCAGAGCTCCCGGCGGGCCCACCCGGGGAGGAGGCCCACCGCGGCGGGAGCGATCACCGCGTAGGCGGGGCGAGCCGCCAGCGGGAGCGGCGGCACCATCAGCCAGCGGGCGGCGTCGTGGGCCTGGGCCCCCGCCCGCAGCTCCGGGCGCACCGAGCGGAAGTAGGCCCGCAGCTCGGCCACCGAACGGGCCGGTGGCTCGCCGCCCAGGCGCTCGCACAGCACGGCCATCTCGGCCACGTAGCGGTCGGCGTCGGTGGCCGAGAGGGGCGCCGACCCGTAGCGCTGGTAGGCCCGCAGGAAGCTGTCCACCTCGGCGTGGTGCACCCAGGCCACCAGGTGCGGGTCGGACGCGGCGTAGGGCCGACCGTCGGGCGCGGTGCCCACGACGGAGCGGTGCACCCGCCGCACCATCTCGATGGCCTCCTCGGCCTGCTCGGTGGTGCCGTACGTGGTGACGGCGACGTAGCGGGCGGTGCGGGCGAGGCGGCGGTCGGGGTGGCGGCGGAAGTCCGAGTGGTCGGCGACGCCGGCCATCGCCAGCGGGTGGAGCATCTGGAGCAGGAGCGCCCGCAATCCGCCGATGAACATCGACGCGTCGGCGTGCACCCGCCAGGTGACGCTGTCGGGTCCGAACAGGCCGGGATCGCCCTCGACCGGCGCGGAGAGGTCGCGCACCGGTTCGCGGTCGCCCGCCACGATCCTCCGCACCCCCCGGCCGAGCTGGCGGCGCACCTCGCCGACGGCCGCGTCGACGGTGGAGCCCACCGCCGAGCCGACCGCGCTGACCGGCGCGGTGACGGGGCCGGTGAGGCGCTCGATCGGGAGGTCGATCACACTCCGAGGATACGGGGGTGCGTCCGGACCGCACCCCGGGCCGCACCGGGGGGATCGCACGCCTCGGGGCGGACGGGGCCGGTGCCGGTCCTCGGGATGCCCGCCGTGGTTGACGGTCCCCGCCCGGTGTGGTTCGGTGGGTCCACAACGCAACCGCCGTCGCGGGGGAAGCCGGTCCGAGTCCGGCGCTGACCCGCAACCGTAGGTGGGCGTGGTCGGGCTCGTCCTTCCACCGCCCACGAGCCGGAATGCCCGTGTCGGGGGATGCTCCGCCAGTGACCCGTCGTCGGACTGCGGGTGGGGGAGCTCGGTCGGCCGGAGGGAGCTCCGGTGGGGTCGGGCCCGCCGCCCGTGCCGAGAGGACCGAACGTGCTTCCTACCGTCCCCCGCCAGCCCCGCCCGGTGCGGTCCGCGTCCCGCAGGGGGCCGATCGCGTCCGTGGCGGTGGCCCTCCTCGTCGGGCTGACCGCGGTGACGGGGGTCCTGGGCGTCGGGGTGGTGACCGCGCCCGCCGCCGCGGCCGCCACCTCCTGCGCCGGACCGCTGGCCGACGGCCAGATCCGCGTGGTGCTGGTGGTCGACCCGGGCGAGGGCGGCCCCCGCGGCCCGCAGGCCACGTGCCTGGTGGTGAAGGCGGGGACCTCGGGCTCGGCCATCCTCGCCCAGCGGGCGTCCGAGCTGGGCCTGCCGTCGCCCCGCTACGCGCCGAGCGGGCTGCTCTGCGGGCTCGACGGCTACCCGGCCACCGGGTGCCCGGTGAACACGAGCGGCACCTATGCCTACTGGGCCTACTTCAACGCCTCGGGCGGATCCTGGGCGTTCGGCCACGACAACCCGTTCGTCCGCCGCATGGGCGACGGCGAGATCATGGGATGGCGCTACACCGGCGGTTCCGTCGACGGTGCGGCCCCGACCCCCCGCATCGCGCCGAGCAGCTCGCTCTTCCCGCCCCTCGCACCCACGGCCAGCCCTGCTCCGTCCGGCGGTGCCGGCGGAGGCGCGCCGTCGGTTCCCGGCGGTGGCGGAAGCGGGGGCGGTGGCGGTGCTGCTGCCCCGGCCGACGGCCCGGGCATCCCCGACCTCAGCGGGCTGACCACCACGACGGTGCCCACCGAGGACGCAGAGGTGAGCACGACCGAATCCTCCGCTCCCGCGTCCAGCGAGCAGGCGGGCGGGGACGTCCCCGCCGGCGACGGTACGGCGGACGAGGCGCCCGAGGAGCTCGCGGTGGCGCCGGTCGGGAGCACGGGTGGCGACGGTGGGGCGACCCGGTGGCTCGGCCCCGTCCTGGTGATCGCGGTCGCCGGCGCCCTCGGCATCGGCGCGGTCGCCCGCACGAGGCGGCGGGGACGGGTCGGCGGGTGACGAGCCCCGGCGCCGTCGACCACCGGGCGCGCCCGGCTCGGCTCCTGCACCCGGCTGCGTGGTGGCTGTGGGCCGGCGGGCTGGTGGTGGTGGCCCTGCGCACCACCAACCCCTGGCTGCTCGGGCTGGTGCTCGCCGTCGCCGCGTTCGTGGTGGCGAGCCGCCGCAGCGATGCCCCGTGGGCGCAATCGTTCACCAGCTACCTGAAGCTCGGCGTGCTGGTGGTGGTCATCCGCACCCTGTTCCCGATCTTCTTCGGCAACCGCATCCCCGGCACCACGCTGTTCACGCTCCCGTCCGTCGAGCTGCCGAGCTGGGCCGCCGGCGTCAGCATCGGTGGGCCGGTCACCCTCGAGCTCTTGGTGGGCGCGCTCTACCAGGGCCTCCGGCTGGCGGTGGTCATCGCCTGCGTCGGTGCGGCGAACTCGCTGTGCAGCCCCTACCGGACGCTCCGGGCTCTGCCCGACGCCCTCTACGAGGCGGGCGTGGCGGTCACCGTCGCGCTCACGTTCGCGCCCCAGCTGGCCATCACCGCTCGCCGGGTGCGCGAGGCCCGGCGACTCCGCGGCCGCCCCACCAGCGGCCCGTCGGCGTGGCGGGGTTCCATGCTGCCGGTGCTGGAGGGCGCGCTCGAACGGGCGGTGGCCCTCGCCGCCTCCATGGATTCCCGGGGCTACGGCCGCCACGGACGGGCCCCCACCGCCACCCGGCGGGCCGCCGCGGCCCTGACCCTCGGTGGGCTGGTGCTCGTCGCCCTCGGGGCCTACGGGGTCCTCGACCCCGGCGTGCCTTTCGTGCTGCGCACCCCGGCCCTCGTCGCCGGCGCGGTGGCCCTGGCCGCCGCCCTGGCCCTCGGCAGCCGGCGCTCCGACCGCACCCGCTACCGCGCCGATCCATGGTTGGCCCCCGAGTGGCTGGTGTCGGCCTGCGGCGTGGCCGCGGTGGTCGGGGTGGTGACCTCCGGACGCCTCGGTGACGTGCTGGACCCGTCGGTGTACCCGCTGGAGCTGCCCGGGGTGCCGGTCGCCGCGTGCGTCGGGGCGCTCGTGGCGGTGCTGCCGGCCTGGCTGGCGCCCGAGCCGCCGAGCTTCGGCACGGTGACCGCCGCGGTGGCCGACGCGGACCTGGAGGTGGCGGCGTGATCCGCTTCGAGCACGTCACCTTCACCTATCCCGAGGCCGAGGTGCCGACGCTCGTCGACGTCGACTTCGAGGTGCCCGAGGGGGAGCTCTGCCTCGTGGTGGGCACCACGGGGTCGGGCAAGTCCACCCTGCTGCGGGCGGTGAACGGCCTGGTGCCCAGGTTCTCCGGGGGCACCCTGCTCGGCCGGGTGACGGTCGACGGGCGCAGCACCGACACCACCCCGCCCCGGGAGCTGGCCGACGTCGTCGGCTTCGTGGGGCAGGACCCGGCCGCCGGCTTCGTCACCGACGTGGTGGAGGACGAGCTCGCCCACGTCATGGAGAACCTCGGGGTGGCCCCCGACGCCATGCGCCGCCGGGTCGAGGACGTGCTCGACCTGCTCGGCCTCCACGAGCTGCGCAACCGGCCCCTGGGCACGCTCTCGGGCGGTCAGCAGCAGCGGGTGGCCATCGGCTCCGTGCTCACCGCCGGACCCCGGGTGCTGGTGCTCGACGAACCCACCTCGGCGCTGGACCCCGCAGCCGCCGAGGAGGTGCTCGCGGCCCTCACCCGGCTGGTGCACGATCTCGGCATCACCGTGCTCCTCGCCGAGCACCGGCTCGAGCGGGTGGTGCAGTACGCCGACCGCGTCGTGCTCGTGGGTGGCCGGGGCGAGCGCCTCGTGGTCGGCGCCCCGGAGGACGTGCTCGCCGGGTCACCGGTCGCCCCGCCCGTGGTGGAGCTGGGCCGGTTGGCGGGGTGGACGCCGCTGCCGCTGTCGGTCCGCGACGCCCGCCGGCGCGCGGGCGAGCTCCGTGAGCGCCTGGCACCGGTGGTGCCGAGCGACGGCCCCCACCGGGCGTCCGGGCCCGGCGCCACCGGTGAGCGGGAGGTCTCCGGTGCCGGCGGGCGGCCGGGCACCGTGGTCGCCCGGGCCGAGGGCCTCCACGCCAGCTACGGGGTGGTGAGCGCCCTGCGTGGCGTCGACCTGGAGCTGCGGGCCGGTGAGGTGGTGGCCCTCATGGGCCGCAACGGCGCCGGCAAGTCCACCCTGCTCTCGCACCTGGTGGGCCTGCGGGCTCCCGGGCGGGGACGGGTGACCGTCGGCGGACGTGAGCCCCACGACCTCCCGGCCCGCCAGGTGGTGCGAGCCGCCGGCCTCGTGCCCCAGGACGCCGGGCTGCTGCTGTACCACGACACGGTCGCCGCCGAGTGCACGGCCGGGGACCGCGACGCCGACCTCGCAGCCGGCACCACCCGTGCCGTCCTCGACCGCCTGCTCCCCGGCCTCGACGGCCGTGCCCACCCGCGCGACCTCTCGGAGGGCCAGCGCCTGGCGCTCGCCCTCGCGGTGGTGCTGGCCGCGGAGCCGCCCCTGGTGCTGCTCGACGAACCGACCCGAGGGCTCGACTACCCCTCGAAGCACCGGCTGGTGCGGATCCTGTCCGAGCTGGCCGCCGAGGGGCGAGCGGTGGTGCTGGCCACGCACGACGTCGAGGTGGTGGCCGACGTGGCCGACCGGGCGATCGTCCTCGCCGAGGGTGAGGTCGTGGCCGACGGCCCGGCACGGGAGGTGGTGGTGCACTCCCCGGTGTTCGCGCCCCAGGTGGCCAAGGTGCTGGCGCCCGAGCCGTGGCTGACCGTCAGCGAGGTGGCGGCGGCCCTCGGTGGGCTCCCCGGCGACGCGGTGGTGTCGTGAGCTCGGGCGCCGCTGGATCGGACGGCGCCGCCGTCGTCGCCGGGTCGGTGACGACCACGGTCTCCACCGCCGTGCCCCGGGCGCTGGCCATGCGTCGTCGGTCGTGGGCCCTGCTGCTGTTGTGTTCGCTGATCGGGATCGTCGCCTTCGCCTGGCCCCTCCTCGCCGACCCGACGGGATCGGCCACCACGGCCCATGCCGGCGACGCGCCGTGGCTCCTCGCCCTGCTCCTGCCGTTGCTGCTCGCCGTCGTCCTCGCCGAGCTGGCCGAGGGTGCGCTCGACGCCAAGTCGGTGGCGTTGCTCGGCGTGCTGGCCTCGTGCGGTGCCGCCCTCCGGCTGCCCAGTGGTGGGGTCGCCGGCTTCGAGCCGGTGTTCTTCCTGCTGATCCCGGCGGGCCGGGTGCTCGGTCGGGGGTTCGGGTTCGTGCTGGGTGCCCTCACCCTCTTCGTGTCGGCGCTGCTCACCGGGGGCGTGGGGCCGTGGCTGCCGTTCCAGATGCTCGGCGCGGCATGGATGGGCTTCGGCGCGGGCTGCCTCCCTCCGGTGCGGGGCCGGCTGGAGGTGGCGATGCTCGCCGTCTACGGCGCCGCGGCCGCGCTGCTCTACGGGATGCTCCTGAACCTGTCGTTCTGGCCGTACGTGGCCGGCTCCGACTCGGCCATCTCGTACCAGCCGGGGGCGGGCCTGGCCGAGAACCTGCGCCACTTCTGGGCCTTCCACCTGGCCACGTCGCTGGGCTTCGACCTCCCCCGGGCGGTGTTCACCACGGCCTTCCTGCTGCTCGCCGGCCGCCCGATCCTCGGTGCCCTTCGGCGAGCCTCGCGTCGGGCCGCCTTCGGCGCGGCCGTCACGTTCGCCCCGTCGGACCCGGGGCGGGTGCCGGCCTCCGTTCCCGTCACCGGGTCCGAGCCGGGATCGACCCGCGACCAGACGGGACGTGGCGTGGGTGCGGCTGACCCGACGGGCGTGGCGGACAGGACGGGCGCGGCCGACCCGACGGGCGTGGCGGACATGAGGGCCGCGGCCGACCCGACGGGCACGATGGGGGTCCCGGCGCCGTAGCCTCGCCGGTCATGGCTCCGCTCGTCGTCGTGACCCGCCCGCTCCCCGCCCCCGGCGTCGCCGCCCTCGAGGAGGCCGGACTCGAGGTGTGGGTCAACCCGGTCGACGAGCCGCTGCCCCGCTCGGAGCTGCTCGCCCGGGTGGCCGAGGCCGACGCCCTCCTCTGCATGCTCAGCGAGCCGGTGAACGTCGAGCTGTTCGACGCCGCGCCCCGCCTGCGGGTGGTGTCGAACTACGCCGTCGGCTTCGACAACATCGAGGTGGCCGAGGCCCGGCGGCGGGGGATCGAGGTCACCACCACCCCCGACGTGCTCACCGAGGCCACCGCCGACCTGGCGTGGGCCCTGTTGCTCGCCGCCGCCCGCCGGATCGGGGAGGGCGACCGCCTGGTGCGGTCGGGGGAGTGGACGGGCTGGGGGCCGAACCAGCTCGTGGGCCGGCCCGTCGCCGGGAAGACCCTCGGGATCGTCGGCATGGGCGCCATCGGACGGGCCGTCGCCCGGCGGGCGCGGGGGTTCTCGATGCCGGTGCTCTACTTCAACCGCAACCGGCTCCCCGAAGACGTCGAGCGCGGCCTCGACGCCACCTACGTCCCGCTCCCGGAGCTGCTGGCCCGGGCCGACGTGGTCTCGCTCCACGCCCCGCTCAACGACGAGAGCCGTCACCTGCTCGACGCCGATGCCCTCGCCCTGATGAAGCGCACCGCCGTCCTGGTGAACACCGGTCGGGGTGCCCTCATCGACGAGGCTGCCCTCGTCGAGGCGCTCCGGGAGGGCCGGTTGGCCGCCGCCGGGCTCGACGTCTACGAGCGCGAGCCGGCGCTCACCCCGGGGCTGGTCGACCTCGACAACGTGGTGCTGGCGCCCCACCTCGGCTCCGCCGACGCCGAGGCGCGCGCGGCCATGGTGCGGCTCTGCGCCGACAACATCGCCAGCGTCCTCGCCGGCAGACCCGCGCTCACCCCGGCCCCCGGACCCCCGCTCACCGCCCGCTGAGGGCGATCGCCGCACCCGGCTGGTACCCCGGGCTGCCGAGCCGGCGGACCGGCGCGTGCGCCTCCGGTGTCGGTCCGGGTCGAGTGGTCTGTGAGACGGGAGGTGGCCGTGCGGTCGTGCCCCACCTCGCGGCACGGTTCAGGGGTGATGTTGCCGGGATGCCGGCACGCGGCAGGCGAGGGGCACCATTCGTGACCGACGTCCTCCCCGGTGCCTGGCCCTCCGGCCCCTGAGCCGCGGTCGGTTCAGCCGGTGTCGAAGAGGCCGGGTTGTTCGGCGGTCGCGGTGGCTGGGGTGGGTGGGTCGTGGCCGTCGAGGACGGCGAGCTCGGGCGGCCGGGTGGCCGCATGTAGTCCTGCTCGGTCCGGTGAGTCGTTCTGGTCGGGTGGGATGAGGGTGCGCTTGCCGTCGGGGCCGAGGGGGCCGAAGCGGTAGCCGTGGTGGGT